>Ga0255340_1000578_pt1 | contig 58307 bp, 62 predicted proteins | sample wastewater_treat_7_FD_192417 | JGI IMG/M metagenome (GOLD analysis project Ga0255340, IMG submission 192417) | Wastewater microbial communities from Lulu Island WWTP, Vancouver, Canada - plant10 | ecosystem: Engineered > WWTP > Wastewater > Unclassified | place: Canada: Vancouver, British...
GATAACGTACAATATTTTTCGCACAATTGTGTTTAATAAGAAGCAGCAGTCCCCTGAAGGGTGTAAGGTTTTATCTGCGACAACAAAACCTACCCCTGAAGCGGAGGCTGCTGCATATGAAAGATATCACGAAAAAAGCGTGTGAGACACGGCCGGTTTCTAAAATCAACAGCATTGACGAGGGAGAGATCCGCAATCATCTTGACCAGATGGTAAAGAAGAGTGTGGAAGACACGCTGAACAGTCTCCTGGACGCCGAAGCCGACGCTTTGTGCAAGGCCACGCGATATGAGCGTTCCCCGGACCGTGTGGATACCAGGGCAGGTTACTACACCAGGCAGCTGAATACGAAGGCCGGCGAAGTGACCCTCCGGATGCCCAAGCTCAGAAAGTTGACCTTTGAGACCTCCATAATAGAAAGGTACCGCAGGAGGGAGGCTTCGGTAGAGGAGGCCATGATTGAGATGTATCTCGCCGGTGTATCCGTGAGGCGTGTTGAAGATATCACGGAAGCCCTTTGGGGTACTAAGGTAAGCCCTTCGACCATAAGCAACATGAACCGGAAGATTTACGGCCATATAGAAAGCTGGAGGAATCGTCCCCTTGAGGGAGAGCACCCCTATGTCTATCTTGACGGAATCTGGCTGAAGAGAAACTGGGGAGGCGAGGTTGAGAACATATCCGTACTAGTGGCGATAGGTGTAGACAGCGAGGGCTACAGAAAAGTTATCGGCGTGGCTGAAGGCGGCAAGGAGGACAAGGAGAGCTGGCTGAACTTTCTAAGGTACTTGAAGGAAAGGGGGCTGAAGGGTGTTCGCCTCTTCATCTCTGATAAATGCTCAGGACTTGTGGATGCCCTTGGTGAAGCCTTTCCTGAATCTAGATGGCAGAGGTGCGCGGTTCATTTCTATCGCAACGTATTCACCGTAACTCCCCGTGGCAAGATGCGCGCAGTGGCAGACATGCTCAAGGCGATTCACGCTTCTGAAGATCTTAAGGCTGCGGAGAAAAAAGCGGAGGACGTGGTGGTGAAACTGCGGGAAATGAAGCTTCATAAGGCTGCTGAGATAGTAAAAAAAGGCGTCTCCGAGACCTTCAGCTACTATAACTTCCCCCCGGAGCACCGCAGAAGTCTCAGGACGAACAACCCCCTTGAGCGAATTAACCGCGAGATCCGGCGCAGAACGCGGGTGGTTGGCGCTTTCCCGGACGGCAATTCGGCCCTCATGCTTGTGGCTGCCAGACTAAGACATATAGTATCTACCAAATGGGGAACTCGAAAGTACATGGACATGGAAAAGCTATATGCATACGAAAGGGATCGTGAACCTGAGGTTATGGCCGGATGCGTTTAATAAAATTACATCCCTTTTCGGGGAGACTGCTGAATATTAAGCCCGAGAAAAAAATGTGCGAAAATTTCTTGACACTACCGATTCCCGACTTACGATTTACGACTCACGGCCCTTACGATTTACGGTTCCTAGGGGTGTTCCACTCGCAGCTTGCCGACTATTACTTCGTGAAAGGTCTATACTGGGACTATGTATAAAGACGACACTATCTACTATCCTCAGGACGAGGCCAACACCGTCCTTTTGCCCGTCACAACGGGATGCTCCTACAACCGGTGTGCTTTCTGCTCAATGTACAAGGACACAAAGTACGCCCCTGTCCCTTTCCCGGCCATAGAAGCAGAACTGCGGAGCGGTTACCTTTACACCGAAAAGATCTTCCTGACGGGCGCCGACCCCCTGTCGATAGGTTACTCCGAAATGAAACGGATCCTCGGCGCGATACACGACTATCTCCCTTACTGCCACAGGGTGGCTTCCTACGCCTCCATCCGAAGTATTTCCCGGTATTCCCTGGAGGAGCTTTCCGCCCTTCACGACGCCGGCCTCAGGCTGCTCTACATCGGTTTTGAGACGGGCAGGGATGACGTGCTCAGGTCAATGAGAAAGGGCCATACCGTGGACGAAGCCGTCGAGCAGGCCAGGAAACTGAACGAAGCCAGGTTGCCCTTCTACACCGTGATCATGTACGGCATAGCCGGGGAAGGGGAGTCCCTGAAGAACGCGTTGTCCACCGCCGGGATGATAAACCGCTTCAAGACGGGTAAGGTAATAACCATGAACCTGGTGGTCTTTTACGGGACGGAACTGGACGGCATGGTCAAAAGAGGCGAATTCACCCCTCCCGGAGCGAAGGAGCGCCTGCTGGAGATAAGGACCCTCCTGGAAAGCCTCACCCCCGAGGATCGTATGGTCTTCGACACGACCCACCCGACGAACATCATCAAGATCTTCGGTACCCTTCCGGAGGATAGGCAGAGTCTTTTAGCCGAGGTTGTCAGGCACCTGGACAAGGCCTGACCTGTGGGAAAGTGGCCGGGATCTAGCTTCCCTTCGGAAGGGGGAACCTCCCCAGGTACAATTTTAGCACGTACCATTTCAGGCCACCTTCGAAGACCCTCCCCTCCCTGGAATACCTGTGACGGACAAAACTCCCCGTTATGCGGGAAAGTTCCCTTTCACGGCCGGGGTACCTTTCGATCAGCCTGTCCAGGTATTCGTAGGCCGTTTCGTCAGGTCTTCTGGGACTTCCTTTGCTCTTCCCCCAGAGGAGCAGGGATCGATAAGCCTGTCCCGCGCCGATAGGAAGCGGCAAGAAGACCGCTATCAAAAGGGCCAGGCGCTTCATGGCCCGGAAAAGACCGGCCAGGAAATCCCTGAAGGTTACCCTAGACCAGCCTCCGCCCCCGGCCCTGCCGGACCTTTTCTGGAAGAGAAAGCTTAAGAGCAGCCACAGCAGGTAGAGAATCCCCAGGAGGGCTAGCACCGCGATAAAGACCGCCATGCACCAGAGGAGATACCTAATGAAAGGCCCAGACTCACCGGCCGGCATCAGACCTTCTTCGGCGACGGCAAACCCTCCCTCCGGGCCTGCTGGGACCTGTTGTCGAGGTACCAGCTTCATGAGCCGGAAGATGGCCAGTAACACGGCAGTCAGTGCCTGTAGCAGGAGGTCGAAGAAGGGCTTGCTGAACTCAACCACCGACCCCGCAGGTTTTTCCAACAGGGAAAGGGCATCGGAATGCCCGATTACCCACATCGGTACCAAAAGGGCCGCCAGAGCCGCCAGGGACGGCAGGGAGCGGCTGTGCCCGTGACCGGGGATCTCCTCCCGGGAACCGAAAAAGAGCATCAGCACGTTCGACAGGATGGCCAGGAACAGGAGTCTCTGCACACCCGGCAAGTGAATGTTGAAGGACGAAGCCAGCAGCAGCACCAGGAAGAAGGTCACCATGTTTATATCAAAGAGCCCATAACGAGGAGGGTTCTTCGTCCACGCGAGGAAGGCCGCCCGGCCTCCCCCGGCCGCCAAAAGGGTCCAGGTGGCCCAAAAGCCCATCAGCCCCTGAAGATCTCCGGGTAATGAAAAAAGTCCCGCCTGGCCCCTCCCGAACAAAAGGGCGGCCAGGAAGACGGAAAGGTTGGCCAGAACGATGGCCAGGTATCGAAAGTTCCCCCTGCCCATGGCCAGGTTGACCGCTGCCACCGATGAGGCCATGGTCAGAAAGGTCCAGGGGTTCACGAATCCTTTCGCCCCGAGGCCCGATAGCGCGTAAAGGTAGAGGAGGGTGAAGTTCAACGACTCGCCGGCGACCAGGAACATCCTGAAAAGCAGGCTTGTCATAACCTCGATACCTCCAACGTACCCAACACTTCGGTCCCGATCCCGCCTTCAATAGGGGAGTCATCGGAGCCATCGCGGCGTATGACGATGATTGTCGTACCCCAGGGCAAGAACCTTGATTCCACGGACAAGAGCTCCTTGAAGGGTAACACCGTAGGAAGTTCTGCCCTTGCCAGCGCTTCGAGGGCCAGGCTGGGCTGGGAAGGGCCGGAGCCCACCGGGAGGGAGACCGGGCCTGACCGACCGTGGCGGGACAGGTTGGACACGAGGCCGAAGGGCACCTTCTTCTCGTCGGCCCAAACCGCCAGGGTGGCCGCCACCGAAAGGGCCTTCTCCATGGACGGTCCGGGGAGTTGGAAATTGTCCCCATCCAGGGCTATGCACAACCTTAGGTCGGCCGTATGTTCCAACACCTTGGCCAGGAGCTTCCCGTGCCGGGCGCTCGCCTTCCAGTGGATCCGTCGTGCCGGCGTATCCGGTGTGTAGTCCCGCAGACTGGATACCCTTGTAAGGTCCGGCATAAAGGGCCTATTGGATCGCGTATCACCCATCAGGTGGCGCTGGGCGAAGTCCTGGTCCTCCAGGTCCAGCAACGCGGGGTAGACGAGGACCTCCTGGGGGCCACCGAATGGTTTATCCCTTGAAAAGAGCCCCAGGGGGTCCTTTGAGACGACCTTGCCCTGGGGGATGTCGTAACAGCCCCTGGAAAGGCCCCTGACGTGGAAAGTTGAAAGGGCCTCGCCGGATCGGCCCAGGAGGACCCTGCGAGGGCTACCGGGGAACCCGCCCTCTAGAGCAGGGGTGATCTCATCGAGGCCTTCTGGAAAGGACTGGAATAACTCCAGGGACACGGGCAACCTTTTCCCGTTCCGGACATGGACTGAAAAGGTCGCCTCGTCACCGGGGAAAAGCCGCAACCGGCACGCCTCGCGGTCAGCGGACAGACCGCGGAGACCGTGGTCGGCCCAAAGCCTGCAGGCGGTCAGTATCAGGAGGACGGCGATGAGAAAAGACGCCGGGAGGTAGAACCCCCTGGCCAGAAGCAGGGTCACACCGACCGCCGTGATGACCCGGACGGGGAAAAGAGTGGCGATCGACGTGACCTGCTGTGCTTCCTGCATGGGGTCACCCTCTGTCGTTCTCGACAGGGACAGGGGATTTTGAGAGTATATCGGCCACCACGGAAAGCCCGGTGTTCCCGCGGTACCTTTCCTCCCGGTGAAGAAGCAGTCGGTGGGCCAGGACATAGGGCGCGAGGTACTTAACGTCGTCGGGGATCACGTAGGGTCTTTCCCTGATGAACGCCCAGGCTTTCGATGCCTTGAAGAGCGCCAGCGACCCCCTGGGGCTCGCGCCGAGCTCCACTGCGGGGTGTTCCCGCGACGCCCTTACCAGGGAGATGATGTAAGCCGTAAGCGATGGGTTCACGTAGACTTCCGCGGCTTCGTTCTGCCAGGACAGGATGTCCTCACCGGAGACCACGTCCCCGATCTTCGAAAGGGCCGTGCTCTTACCATGGGTCAGCAGGATCTCTTCCTCTTCCTCGGCGGTCGGGTAGCCCATATCCACTTTGAGAAGGAAACGGTCCAGCTGGGCTTCAGGGAGAGGAAAAGTCCCTTCCATTTCAATGGAGTTCTGGGTGGCCATCACCATGAAGGGCGACGGCAGGGGGAAGGTCTGCCCGTCCACTGTGGCCTGACGCTCCTCCATGGACTCCAGCAGGCTGGACTGGGTCCGGGGGACAGCCCGATTGATCTCGTCCACCAGGAGAATATTCGTCATCACCGGGCCCGGTCGGAAAGTGAACTCCCCGTTCTTCTTGTCGTAGGTGAAAAACCCTGTTACGTCCGTCGGCATGAGGTCAGGCGTGCACTGCAGGCGCCGGAACTTCATTCGGCACGAGGCCGCAATGGCCCGGGCCATGAGGGTCTTGCCCACCCCCGGCACGTCCTCCACCAGGATATGACCCCTGGCGATGAGCCCCACCAGGAACAGGTCCAGGGCCCCTTCCTTACCGATGACCACCCGAGATACGTTCTCCCTCAATAGAGATACCTTGCTCTGCATAAACACACCTCTTCCTTCGGACACGGCTCAAATTGACCTCGATTATAACAAGATACACCCACCGAACGACCCCGGGGCCGCGATATGCATGTTTCGTCGCTGATGAAGAAAAGAAGAGGCTTGCCCCGTAGCCGATTTCCAAGGTTCGAAGACGTCATCGATCTGATCGGCAACGGCTGATTTCCAGTAGATAGAAAATGATGTGGGCTCCCCCTCCCCCGATGCCTACATAAGACAAAGAAGGTCATAAGGATGCAGAGGATTTATGGGCTTCAGTCGCCAGAGCGGGCTCGCGGCGGCCGCCGGAGGCTGTAGAGGCTGATGAACGCAATCAGGGATCAACAGGTAGACATAAGCAGCATTGCCTGTACATTTTCCTGTGGAGGCAAACGAGGGGCGAAAAAGAGGCTGGAACTCGAGATAGGCAGGATAACTATTAAGTCCACTACGCGCGATGTAGTGTCCATGTATGCCAGGAAGGGGAAAAGTCGTATCTATTATCGGGTAGTGGATGAATACGAGGGGGAAACTTTAAATGAGAAACGCACAAGAACTTCGATCAGACCCCTGAAATTCAGAGATTTTTTGACTTCTTTCTTGAGGCTTGGTCTTTCATGGATGTCCTGTCTTTGAATTTCGATGAGGATTTAGAAAGTATGCTGGGATTCTTCCGGGCCGATTTAGAATTTTACCCTGATTTCCATGATGCGCTGGAAGACAAAGTTATAGATAAAATTGGGAAGGGCAATGACCAGGATATTCAAGAATGAAGGTGCCGAGATCCAGTCACGCCAACGAAAAACAAGTATGCCAAAGGCGCGAAAATTTCTGAAGCCGAATTCCGGCAACTTCAAGCTTTTCACCCTGGATCTGAGCTCCCTTCAGATCCAAAACCTGACGGGACTGAACAGAAACACCGTCAACAGTAGGTGACAGAGATCCGTTCCCCCATTGCCCAGCACTGCGAAGCTCAACCTCCTTTCGAAGGAGAAGTAGAAGTCGGCGAAAAGTTTTCGGGTGCTCGCAGAATCAAAGTAAAACGTGGTCGCGGTGCCTTGGGGAAGGCCGTTGTCTTTGGCATCTTCAAGCGCAATGGCAGGGTCAACACCAAAGTCGTGCCCGATCGCAGGGAAGCTGCCCTACAGGTAGTCATCCGTGGCCGGGTTTATCCCGGAGTGCCGTATACAGGGATGGACGGCGCGGCGACAATGGGCTTGTCTACCTCGGGTACAAGAAGCATTACCGTGTTGACCACGGAAACAACGAATTTGCCCGGGGCAAGGCTCATATCATCGGAATCGAGAGTATCTGGTGTCGAAGCAGTCGCTTTTCCCGATTCAAAGGGTCCAGGGCTGGTGAAAACCGGCTATCCTTGACCTGCTCCGCCCGGCCCCGCATAATCTTTCATAAAGGGAACAAAACTGGTGGAGGTTCAACCTTGAACCCTGGACCCTTTAAGAACAAAGGAGAACCCGCCGGCATCGACGCCCAGACCCAACAATTCTACTCCCGTAACGCTTCCCCCCTGGCCGAGTCATACCGTTTCGCCTCCGGCGGAATTGAAACCTGGTTCGACACGGCCTTCCCTAAAGGCGCCAGGATACTCGACGTGGGCTGCGCGGCAGGCCGTGACGTTTCCCTGCTCCTTGAAGGAGGCTGGGACGCTTTCGGCATCGACCCCTGCCCCGAACTCATCGACGAGGGACTCCGCTACGATGCCGCCCTAAAGGGACGTATCTCCGTGGACGCGCTCCCGGCCCTTGCCACCATCCCCGATGGCTCCTTCAGCGGCGTCCTCTGCTCGGCCGTATTGATGCACCTGCCCGAGGAGGCCCTTTTCGATGCCGCCTTCGGCTTGAGGAGGGTGCTCAAAGGGGGTGGGAGGCTGCTGGTGTCGTTGCCCCTCGACCTGCTGGGGGAGCCTCTCGCTGGCCGTGACGAGCGAGGCCGCTTTCACAACGGCCTCTCGCCGGTGAGGTTGGAACTGCTCCTTTCACGCCTTGGCTTCACCTGCATCGGCAGGGGAGAGAACCCCGACGCCCTCGGCAGGGCAGGCAAGAAGTGGGTAGTTCTCCTTTTTGTCTTGGGGACCGATGGGATCGAAAGAAGCATCGACCGGATAGAATCGGTCCTAAACAGGGACCGAAAGGTGGCCACCTATAAACTGGCCCTTTTTCGGGCTCTCGCCGAAATGGGAATAACCCAGTACAACAAGGTTAGATGGGTACCCGGCGGCTTGGTCGCCTTACCTCTCAGGGCGGTAGCCGAAAAATGGCTTGAGTATTACTGGCCCATAATCTCCAGCGAAACCTTCATCCCCCAAATCCAGGGAGAAAACTCGCAGTCGAGGAAACCCGTCGCTTTCCGCGGTTTGATGAAAGAATTAGCTTCAAGGTACACGTTCAGAGGAGGACTCCCGGCGTTTCTCCTCGAGGCCAGGTCGGGAAATCTTCCCCGGGAAGAGAAAGTACTCTACTCGAAGCTCCTGCGAAAGCTTTCAGACGCCATACGGGCGGGTCCGGTGACCCATTCCGGAGGTGGTGGAACCTTGAGGCAGGTCTTTCAGTTCGACCCACCCACCGCTTCCATAATCATGGAAAAAGGTATTTGGCAGGAATTCTGCCTGATGGGACCCTGGATCAGGGACGCCGCGGTCCTGCGATGGGCCGAATTATCGGAAAGGATCTCAAAGGGGCGGGTTAAAGCCGGACAGGTATTCTCTCTCTTGGCAGAAAATCCCCTCCCGGAAAGGGAAGTAACCGATGCCAGGAATCTCTTCCAAAGACCCGGATTCCATGAATGCGTATGGACAGGAGAGCCCCTGCATAAAAAGAACCTTGCCATTGACCACGCAATCCCCTTTTCCCTTTGGCGCTGCAACGACCTCTGGAACCTCTTCCCCGTGAAAAAACGAATCAACCTCCAAAAAAGCGACAAGCTTCCTTCAAGGCGCCTCATCCTGGCCCGGAAGGGGAGCATCTGCGGCACTTGGGAACATTACCACCAGGAATACCCGGTCCGTTTCAACGCTGAAACTGAATCCTTCTGCGGAAGGGAAATAGCGGGTCGCGCCCAATGGCAGGATAGGTTGTTCTCCCTTTTCGCGGAAGCCGTGGAGGTGACGGCCCTTCAGAGGGGCGCCGAAAGGTGGGAACCCTAACCGGAATGTTGTATTGTACAAGTATTCCCACTTTTCACTAACTGACGCGGGTCTTCGCTTTCTAAACGGCGCATGATGAAAGAACAGGCTTTGAGGTTCAAGAAACCAATTCGAAAGGATTAGCGATGGAACGATTTTTTTACCGGGATACTATTCGGGGCTTCCTCGACGAAAACCCTAAGGCGATACTGGGTGAACTCACGGACAACAACCCCTTCCCGTTGCTCGCCACCCAAAGAAATGCGTGGACGGCCGAGATATCCATCCTTAAGGACACCCTTAAGGGTTTTGAGGGAGAAGTATTGTTCGAGTACTCAATCCCAAGGATGGGCAGACGGGTCGATGTAATCGTCATCATTAAATCAGTGATTTTCGTGTTGGAATTCAAAGTAGGGAGCGATTGTTTCGAGGTCGCCGATGTCGATCAAGTTTGGGATTACTCCTTGGATCTAAAAAACTTCCATGAGGGCAGTCATTTTCATTATGTCGCACCTGTCCTCATCGCCAGCGAAGCCGGGGATGGGTTTCCCGTCGTGTCCTTAACTCCTCATAACGACCGAAGCCTTTTCCCTATCAGGTGCAACAAGCATACCCTTAAAGATGCAATCATCGCGGTTTTACAGTTTGTCGATGATTCCGAGCCAATAGACCCCTCCGCCTGGGTTTCCAGCAGGTATAGGCCCACGCCGACGATTATCGAAGCGGCCATGGCCCTCTACAATAACCACACTGTCAAAGATATTTCCAGGAGCGATGCCGGGGCGATCAACCTCGACAGGACGTCCGATACCATAAAAGACATCATTAAGGCTTCCCGGGAGAAGTCGTTAAAGTCAATTTGCTTTGTGACCGGTGTCCCGGGGGCGGGGAAGACCTTGGTGGGCCTAAATATTGCCACTACTCATTATGATAAGGAGAGCGATCTTTACAGCGTTTTCCTCTCGGGGAACGGGCCCCTGGTGGCCGTCCTCCGCGAGGCCCTCGTGCGCGATAAAGTATCACGGGAAAGAGAAAGGGGAAGGGGGTTAACAAAAAAAGAGGCCTCCAGCGAAGTAAAAATGTTTATCCAAAACGTGCATAATTTCCGTGATGAGTGCCTTTTTGACAGGCGTCGGCCCCCGGTCGAACATGTAGCCTTATTCGATGAAGCGCAGCGAGCCTGGGACAAAGAGCAGACTGTAAACTTTATGAAGAGGAAAAAGAAGGTCCCCAATTTCGATGTGTCAGAACCGGAATTCTTGATTTCCTGCCTGGATAGGCACGAAGATTGGGCTGTAATTGTCTGCCTCGTCGGAGGGGGACAAGAGATCAACACGGGGGAAGCCGGCATTGGTGAGTGGATAAGGGTACTACAAAAATCATTCCCCCATTGGAACGTCCTCATTTCAAACCGGCTTACCGATAGCGAGTACGGAGCCGGAGCGCTATTGGAGACCCTCGGTGCAAGGAGCAACGTCCGGTATATCGATGAACTGCACCTCTCAGTTTCCATGCGCTCCTTCCGAGCCGAGAACATTTCATTGTTGGTCAAAGAACTATTGGATTGCGAAAGGGAGAAAGCATCACGGACCCTGAGGGGCATCAAAGATTACCCGATGGCGATAACGAGAGACCTGGCTGGAGCGAAGAATTGGCTTAAGCAAAAAGCCAGGGGCTCCGAACGTTATGGGATAGTGGTATCTTCCCAAGCCGAAAGATTGAAGCCCCACGCCGTCGATGTAAGGACCCCTGTAAACCCTGTCCAGTGGTTTTTGAATGGGAAAGAAGACGTTCGTTCTTCCTATTACCTAGAAGATGTGGCTACCGAATTCCATGTCCAGGGCCTCGAATTGGACTGGGCCTGTGTAATATGGGACGCTGATTTCCGCTACGCTCGCAATTCTTGGACCTATAAATCTTTTCGGGGCAGCAAATGGACGAGCATTCTTAAACAGGAGCGGAAGACTTATCTAAAGAACGCCTACCGGGTTCTATTGACAAGGGCAAGGCAGGGCATGGTCATTGTTGTCCCCCCGGGCGATGAGGAAGACCCTACGAGAAATCCCGCCTTTTACAACCCCACTTATGAATATCTAAAAAGCGTTGGTTTTGAAGAGATCTAGCTGAAGCCAAAGGGAGAACTAATGACGAGACGCAGGAAAGTAACGGCGGCGGTGATTTTTATGGATGGGAAAGTGCTGGTCGCCCAACGGGGGTCAGGGGATAAACTCGCCGGGAAATGGGAATTCCCGGGGGGCAAGGTAGAACGGGGCGAAACGCCACAGGCGTGCCTGAAGAGAGAGATCGAGGAAGAACTGGGGCTGGAAATCCTGGTAGGGGAGTACCTCTGTTCGTCCTTTTTCGATTACGACCACCTTTCAATAGAACTGATGGCCTTTTCCTGCAAAGCTACCGGGGGAGAAGCCAGGGCACAGGAGCATCAAAGGCTGATGTGGACGTGCCCGTCAGATTTGAAATATCTGGATATGGCTCCGGCGGATTTGCCGATCGTCGATCATATCTGTAAGGCCTCGCCGGATTCTTGAGCGGGGACCCCAAAAACCCGCGGGGGCTAAATACCCCTTATATCCTGATCATACCGCCTTCGGCGGCCGATGCCGCCAGCTTTGCGTAAAGGCCGAGGATGCCCTTATATTCCTTTTTCGGCGGCCTCACCCGGTGCTTCAAGCGGTAGGTGATCTCCTCGGGCGACAAGTCGACGTCAAGCCTCTTGTTCTTGATATCTATGGTTATCCTGTCCCCGTCATTCACGGCGGCTATCGGCCCGTCCTCGGCGGCTTCCGGCGAGATGTGCCCGACGAAGCATCCGTTGTTCGTCCCCGAAAAGCGGCCGTCCGTTATCAGGGCGGTCTTTTTCGCCAGGCCTCGCCCGTAAAGCAACTTCATGGCGAAGTACATTTCCCTCATCCCCGGGCCGCCCTTGGGCCCCTCGTTGCGGATGACCATCACGTCACCCTCGGCGATCTTCCCCGAGAGGATGGCTTCGTTGGCATCTTCCTCGCACTCGAAGACCCTCGCGGGCCCGGAGAAATAATGCATCGAGGGGTCTATGGCGATGGGTTTTGTTATCCCGGTGCCCGGCGCCAGGTTGCCCCTGAGGACCGCGAGCCCCCCCGAACGGCTGAAGGGATCTTCCTTTGAGCGGATGACCCTCCTGTCGACCTCGAAGGGGTGAGACCACTTCTCCAGGTTCTCCCCAAGGGTCTCGCCGCTCACGGTCAGGCAGGAGAGGTCTATATCTTCACCCAGTTCCTTCATTACCTGGGGGATGCCCCCGGCGCGGTAGAAGTCTTCCATGTCGAACTCGGAGGAGGGGTTGACCCTCGCGACGGAGGGGACCGCTTCGCTCGCCCTGTCGTAGATGCCCATCATGGTTTTCGCGTCCACCCCTATCTCGTTGGCGATGGCGGAAAGATGGATAAAGGTATTGGTGGAACCCCCCGTGGCGACCATTATCCTGGCGGCGTTTTCGAGGGAAGACCTCGTGATGATCCTCCGGGCCGTGACGCCCCCGTTGACGAGGTCTACGATGGCCCTGCCCGTTGCTTCCGCGGCCCTCATTCTCGCCGAGGAGGTCGCTGGGATCAGGGATGACCCCGTAAGCGACAGTCCCATGGCTTCGGCCGCACACCCCATGGAATTCGCCGTGCCGTAGTAGGAGCATGACCCGCAGGAGGGGGCGGCATTGTCTTCCAATCGAGAAAACTCCTCTTTGCTTATCAGGCCGGCGCTGAGCATGCCCACGGCCTCTGATACCGATGTGGAGTCGCTTTTTCGCCCGTCGAATTCTATGCCGCCGGCCATGGGGCCGCCCACGAGCAGTATCGCCGGCAAGTCGAGCCTGGCCGCCGCCATGAGCATCCCCGGCACGATCTTGTCGCAGGAACCCAACAGGACGATACCGTCAAGCCTGTGGGCTTCGGCCATCGACTCGATGTCGAAGGCGATGAGGTCTCTCGTCGGCAGGATGTACTTCATGCCTATGTGCCCGCAGGCCTGGGCGTCGCAGGCGCCGATGACGCCGAATTCTACGGCGGCACCCCCCGCCCTGAGTATCCCCTTTTTCACGAAGTCGGCCACGTTCCTGAGGTTGTAGTGTCCGGGCACTAGTTCGTTCCAGGAGTTGGCTATGCCGATGAGGGGCCCATCAAGATCGCGGTTCGAAAAACCCATGGATTTATACAGCGCTCTGTTCTCGGTGAACATTAGTTCTGAAAGGATCTCGGAACTCCTGTACTTCATAGGGCCTTCCCCCCCATGCTGTTTTATTGCCGGAGAAAGTAATCTTTCATAATGTTGTTCTCGCTTTTACCGATATGTTCGTAGAGCAGGTTTGACAGGCCCTTGGCGTCCCTTTCGCGCAGTGTTTCCAGGATCTCCAGGTGCTGGTCGATGGTTTCAAAGATGTTGGCGAGCGACTGGGCCGAAAGTCTCTGGAAAAGCTGTATCTGGGCGTGGTAGTTCGCGATGATGGCGCCGATGCGTTTATTTGTCCCGTAATCGGTAATTGTCATGTGCGTCCGGTAGTCCATCTCGGAGACCTTGGAAAGGTCCACCTCCCCCGAGGAAGCGGCCTTTTTCAGGGCCTTCCAGTCCTTTTCCATTTCGTCGATCTTTTCCTCAGGGATCCTGTTCACGGCCGTCAAAGCCGCGAAAGGTTCCAAGAGTTTCCTGATATCGTAGATCTCCTTCAGGTCCTCCAGGGAGATCCGCGAAACGAAGGCACCTTTCTGGGGGATTATAGTGACGTAACCGTCCTGTTCAAGGCAGCGTAAAGCCTCACGGATTGGAGTCCTGCTCACGCCGATCTCCTTCGCGAGCTGGTTTTCCGGCAGTGGTGAACCCATCACGATCTGCCCCGATTCTATCGCTTCGCGGATCCACCCGTATGCCTTCGCCCAACTGGCCCTACCGTTGCCATTCATGGCTCCGCCTCCCAAAGAATGAGTCCGATGTATACAAGGAATATACATTAAAAATTCCAATTTGTCTATAGAATCCATTCCGGTTTAATAATAAGTGCTCCCTTGGATCATCGCGTTATCTCCTGTTCTCATTGACATAATAATCCCAGGTGTTATTATCCGAGACAGAAAACCGGTTTTCATTCTTTTTTGACGACGCCTCAACCAAGATTAGGCAGTCGGAAGTTTTAACGGAAGCAGTATACAGGCCACACATCTTGAGCGTACTGATCCTATGCGGAGATGGTGTTACCTGATGAGATATGATATCCCCTACGGAAACAGGAAAGTAAGCTTTGAGGCCCCCGAGAAGTCCGTGATCTTCGAAGGTGAGATGTCCGACATCCCCCCGCTGGAACACTTCGAAAAAGAACTCATCTTTTCCCTTGAATCTCCCCTTGGCACGCCGCCCCTCAAAGAGCTCGCCCGCGGGAAGAAGAACATCGTCTTCCTTGTGGAAGATAGCACTCGTAGTACGCCCCTGGACATCATAATGCCTGTGATCACGGGGTATCTCAACGAAAACGGAGTCCCCGACGGCGCGATGAGCTTCCTCACCGCTCCGGGGACCCACAGGCTCATGACCGATGGCGAGATCCTTGAAAAACTTGGCCCCGAAATGGTCAGGCGTTTCAAGGTCGTTCAGCACGACGCGACAGCCAGGGAAGATATGGTGGATATCGGAACGGTCATGGCGGGGAATTATGAGATACCCGCCCACGTTAACCGCTACGCCTTGGCCGCGGACCTCCTCGTTGGTATAGGGAACATTGTGCCCCATTGTGACGCCGGTTATGCCGGGGGAGCCAAGATCCTGCAGCCGGGGGTCTGCGACTTTGTCACCACCTCCGCCACCCACGCCGCCGCCGGTTTTTGTCCCGATATACCCCTGGGAGTGGCCGACGGCAACCCCTGCCGCGAAGGGATAGAGGAAGTGGCGAGGATCGCCGGGCTCGCTTTCATCGTCAATATTGTAAAAAACTACCGGAATGAGATCGCCGGCGTTTTCTCCGGCGACTTCATTAAGGCCCACAGGGAGGGAATAAAGCTCGCCGAAAAGTCCTTCAGGATCACGGTGCCCGAGCCCGCGGATATAGTGATAGTGAGTTCGTGGCCTTCCGATATGGACTATTGGCAAGCCACTAAGGGCGTCAGCTGCGCCTATTTCGCCGTGAAAAAGGGCGGTGTCATCATTTTCGCCGCGCCCTGTGATGAGGGTCTCGCCCATAACCACCCTCTCTTCAGGGAATGGCTTTCCCTTCCCCTGGACGAAGCGCTACGGAGGCTGCGAGCGGCCTCGCCGGAGGACGTGGAAGCCGATATGGTATCGGCGGTACTCGCCATATGCAACTGCCGCGCCAGGGACAAGGCGAGGATCTTTTCCGTCACTGAAGGCCTGTCGAAGGAAGACATCGCCGCCATGGGGTACACGCCCTTCCCCACAGTCCAGGAGGCCCTGGACAAAGCCCTGGAGCTCATTCCCGGCGCAACGATAGGCATTATCCCGATGGGTGGGATCTCGCTGCCCATCATAGGCAGATCACAATAAAGAAAGGCGGCTGACCATGTTTCTCACAGACGAAGAGAAGCGGATACTGGACGGGTCCGAGGGTCCGGGAAAGCAGAAGGCGATGGAAATGCTCTACGCCCTCGGGCTCACCTTCGACGCGGAAAAACTGATACCCGTCAAGCGCGCTCACGTGGCGCTGAGCGGGCAGGAAGGCGACACCTACTGGTGTGAACTCCTCGTAAGCGGCGGCGCGACCTGTGCCATCACACCGACGACGAACCCCTACTGGGACACCTGCTACCTCACGAAATTCTATGAAGTGACCAAGGAAGAGTTAGACCTGGCCAACCGTACCGGCGATGCCTACCGCAAAATAGGTGCAAAACTCACCTACCACTGCGCCCCAGGGCTGAGCACGGGCGTACCCTTTTTCGGCGAACACATCGCCTATTCAGAATCCAGCGCAACACCCTACGTCAACGGCGCCCTCGGCGCCCGCTCCAACCGGGAGTCTTCCATAAGCGCCTTGGCCGCGGCGGTGATAGGTAAAACACCCTATTACGGTTTTCACATCGATGAGAACAGGCACGGCCATCTCCTGATCGAGGTCGAGGCCGATGTGAAGGACTGCTACGACTGGGGGATTCTTGGGCACGTCGTGGGTGAACTGGCGGGCTATCATAACCCCGTCCTTCGTTTCAAGCACAAGGTCAACCCCGGGCCGGAAGACTACCTCTACTTCGGGGCCGAGGCCGCCACGAGCGGCGCCGTTGCCATGTACCACATGGTCGGCGTCACTCCCGAGGCGCCCACCATTGAGGCTGCCTTCGGTGGCGGGAAGGTGCCGGCCACCGCGGCCGTGATCACCGATAAAGACCTTAAAGAACGGGAAGCCAAGCTTACCCCCGCTACGGGCGATATCAACCTGGTCATGCTGGGATGCCCCCACTACACCTACGACCAGATCCTGGAGATCGACAGGCTCTTCGCCGGAAGGAAGGTCAGCCATAATACCGCTTTCTGGATCCTGGCGGAAGCGGGCGCCGTCGAGCTGGCCGAACGCTCACACCTTCGCCAGAAGCTTGAGCTCCTTGGAGTTCGAATGGTGGGGGACACCTGCATCGATGAACCCTGCTGGAAATCCTTTGAAGGGCACCTCGGCCTTACGGACTCCCCGAAGTGTGCGTACTACAGGGAGCGCCGTGGACAGCCTTTCGCCATCCGCAGACTGTCGGAATGCGTCGAGGCAGCGATAAAAGGGAGGATAGACTGATGTCTCAGGATGTGAAAACCTATAAGTGCCGCAAGATAGTCAAGGGATGCGCCGAGGGTGAGGCCGTCGTTTCCAGGGATGCCATGTGCTTTTACCTGACAGATCCCGAGACGGGCGAAGTGATCGAGAGGAATCACGCCATCCACGGCAAGAGCATCGCAAACAAGATACTGGTGCTCAAATCCGGCAAGGGCAGCTCGGTGGTACAGGTGGATGGTTTTTACCAGCTTTGGATGAAGCATAACCTGCCGGCGGCCATAATACTAGTTGAGACGGAGCCGGTCATCGTTTCGGCCGCCGTCATGGTCGAATGCACCATGGTGGACCGGATGGAGGCCGACCCCTATGAAGTGATAGAGGACGGGGATCATGTAGAGGTCGACGCAGAGAGGGGGGAGGTCAGGGTAAGGAAGAAAGCCGCGTAGCGGCCCATCGATAGCAACGCCCCAAGGGCGTTTCTATAAAAAAGGTAATAAATAAAAGGGGGAAAGAGCGGTGAGAAAGCTTCTTGCGGTCTTTACGGTAATGGCGGTAGTCGCGGTAATGGCTGGAGCAGCCTTCGCAGCCCCGGAATATACGATCAAGGTTGCCTACATCGGATCCGACTCGCACCCTACAATGAGGGCCATGAAGGAGTATTTTGTGAAGCCCATCGAGGAAGGCTCCCAGGGTAGGATCAAGGTCGAACTCTACCCCAACGCCCAGCTCGGTGGCGACCGCGAGATCTCGGAAGGCGTGCAGATGGGGACCATCCAGATGGCTATCCCCGCCTCCGCGCCGCTCGCGGGATTCGACAAGAGAGTCCAGGTACTGGAATTACCCTACCTTTTCACGACGAAACAGGCTGCCTTCGAGGCAGCCGACGGTATCCTTGGGGAAAAACTCAATTCCTACCTGGCGGCTAAAGGGATGCTGATCCTGGGTTTCCAGGAGAACGGATTCCGCCACGTGACCAACAACAGGGGACCCGTCAAGACCCCGGCGGATCTGAAGGGGATAAAGATCCGCACTATGGAAAACCCGATACACCTCGCGTTCTTCAAAGCCGTTGGCGCCAACCCCACGCCCATGAGCTGGGGGGAACTCTACACCGCCCTTCAGCAGGGGACCGTCGACGCCCAGGAGAACCCCTATGCCATGATCGTCGATGGGAAGTTTTACGAAGTCCAGAAATATGTTTCCGAGACGGGCCACGTATTTTCCTTCGAGGTCCTGATAGCCAACAAGAAGTTCATGGACAACCTTCCCGCCGATCTCAACGCGCTGGTGGTCAAGTCAGCCCGGGAAGCAACTTTGAAACAGCGTGAATACATGGATGAGGAAGAGGCCGCTTTCAAGGATGAAGTACTCAAGGCGGGAATGATCGCCAACTCGCTTACACCCGAGGAGAAACAACCCTTCGTGGATGCCGCTGAAAAGGTCTATCCCATGTTCGAAAAGGATTTCGGCGAGGAGGTTATGGAAATACTGAAACAAGTACGGAAATAGCCCTGGTTTCCGTACCCCCGCTCCCGCCCGGCAGGGCGGGAGCGGCTTTTCCGTCAGAAAGGGGTCGCATGATGACGGTAAGAAAATTCCTTCATAATTTCGAGGAGTACTTCTGTGTCTGGATCATGGCTGTAATGACCGTATTGGTCTTTTTCCAGGTCGTGATGAGGTATGTGTTCTCCAATTCCCTCTCCTGGAGTGAAGAACTGGCCCGTTTCATCTTCCTCTGGCTTTCCTGGATGGGTGCCAGTTATGCCGTGAGGGAAAGAAGCCATTTCAGGGTCGAGATGTTCGTAAACATGATCAAAGGGAAAACACGGGTATTTTTTGAATATATTATCTTGCTGGCCTGGTTTTCATTCTGCTTCTTCCTTGCCTGGCAGGGGACGAAACTCCTCATATTCCTCCAGGGAACGGGCCAGATATCGACGGCGATGAGCATGCCCATGACGTGGCCCTACGCCTCCGTACCAGTGGCGAGCGCCTTGATGTGCCTACGATTGATCGTTGAAATGTACGACCTTCATAAACGCGGGCTGCCCAAGCCGGCCGATCCCGTCGTGGACATACCGGAATAGAGGCCGCCATGGAAGCTATAATTCTTTTTTCCATCCTGATCGTCACGATAATAGTAAGTATCCCCATAGGTATCACCCTGGGGTTGTCTACGTGCATCGCTATGATGCTCACTTCCGATATCCCCATGCTGATGATCGCTCAAAAGGCCGTTACGGGCCTGGACTCATTCCCGCTACTGGCGATACCGTTCTTCATTCTCGCCGGGGCCTTGATGTGCACCGGCGGCATTTCCCGTCGCCTGGTAGCGTTGGCGGAAAGCCTTGTCGGGTTCATCGTAGGCGGCCTGGCCATGGTGACCGTCCTGGCCTGCATGTTCTTCGCGGCGATCTCCGGTTCGGGACCTGCGACCGTGTCTGCCATCGGCTCCTTCATGATCCCTTCGATGAAGGAAAGAAAATATGACGCCGGTTTTGCCGCGGCCATCACGGCGGCGGCGGGTACGATAGGGGTCATCATCCCCCCAAGTATCCCCTTCGTCATCTATGGCGTCGTCGCCCAGTGTTCCATCGGTGATATGTTCATTGCCGGCATAATTCCCGGCATAATAATCGGCCTCGCCTTGATGTCGGTATGTTATTTCACCGCCAGGAAACGCAATTACATTTCCATGACCGAGCGGCCCAAGTTCTCGGAGGTATCGAAGGCCTTCAAAGAGGCCGTCTGGGCCTTGCTCGTCCCGGTAATAATACTCGGGGGGATCTATGGGGGCGTTTTCACTCCCACGGAAGCCGCGGTGGTCGCCGTCGTCTATTCCGTCATCATTGGCAAGTTTGTTTACCGGGAACTGGATATGAAGGCCCTTTACGATTGCCTGAAATCCACGGGGCTGATTAACGGCGCCACGTCCTTCCTGATCGGGCTTTCCATGGCCTTCGCGAGTTACCTGGCGATGGCGCAGATACCCGCGAAGATAGCGGCCCTTCTGGTTAACTTTGTGGACAGCCCCTTCCTGCTGATGATGATCATTAACGTGTTCCTGCTGGTCCTGGGTTGCTTCGTGGACAACATCCCGGCGGTCATCATACTGACGCCGATCCTCTTGCCTGTGGTCCGCATGATAGGCATCGACACGATTCACTTCGGGCTGATAATAACCGTCAACCTGGCGATCGGTTTCATCTCCCCGCCATACGGTATAAACCTCTTCGTCGCGTCCGCCATATCGGGGGAAAGCATAGAAAGCATCTCAAAAGAGATCATCCCCTCTTTTTTAGCTATGGTGGCCTGCTTGCTGCTTTTTACCTACGTCCCCGCCCTTTCCATGGGGCTGGTCCGGTTGTTAAGATAGAGTCTCACACTTTGGGTCCAAGGGGCGACCGGTGGGATCGGGCCGGCCGCCTTTCCTTTTTTAGGGACTTGCAGGGGTAAAATACCGGCATCCGGACCCCTTTGTTATCCTGTCCGGTGAGGAGGAGTAGCGTGAAAAAACGTGTCCTGGTCATTGGATCCGGCGGCGCCGGCCTGGTAGCGGCCATTGCGGCGAGGAGGAGGGGAGCGGATGTTCAGGTCGTCTCAAAGGCAAGTCGGGGCCTTGGCACATGCACTGCCCATGCCGGGGGCATATTCACATTGGCTTGTGGAGGTCTTTCCCCCGAAGAGCATTACCGGAAGACCCTGGAGACGGGTCATCATCAAAATGATGAAAGACTAGTAAAGGTCCTCTCAGAAGATGCGGAGAAAACCCTCAGGGAACTCGTCCGATGGGGGGTCACCATCGAGTTTGAAAGGGGAGGGGCCTCGGTCTTGTCCACGGCCCCCAGCATGGTCATGGGCGGCGCCGGTTTCACCGCGGAACTCATCGATATCGCGGAAGGATCCGGGGTGGAATTTGTGGATTGGACTTCAGTCACGGAAATAACGGTAAAGAGTGGGCGGGTGGTCGGAGCCAAGGTCCAGGATTGGCGGACCGGGGAAGAGGGCTTTCTGAGGGCGGGTTCCGTGATACTCGCCACCGGGGGGGGTGGGCAGATATTCAGCAATACCGATAACCCCGGCAGGATAACCGGCGACGGGTACGCCCTGGCGTTGGGAGCAGGGGCGGCCCTGCGGGACATGGAGTTCGTGCAGTTCTATCCTCTGGGTTGGGCGGAACCAGGCTTCCCGCGGTGGATAGTCGACCTTTCCCTTGTCGACTTTGTCAGGGTTACGGACTGCCGGGGCCTGGAGTTCCTGAAAAAAACCCTGTACGAATGGGGCTACCGGAACGGGGCTGAAGGCGGCCTTTTCGCCCGCGACAGGAGCGCTAGGCTGGTGGCCGAAAGGGACAGGGAGGGCGGTGTCTATGCCCACCTGGAGGACCTGGAAGAAAACAGCTTCGACGACCCGGCTGTTAGATACTGCCTGGGACTGGACGCCTCGCGCTTCAAGGATTTTGCCCGTCCTCTTAGGGTCGCTCCGCTGGAGCACTACTTCTGCGGCGGAGTCGTCATCGACAGCCGAGGGCGTACCGCTGTCGATGGCCTATTTGCCTGCGGTGAGGTGACGGGCGGCGTCGATGGGGCCAGCCGAGTAGGGGGTAACGCCCTCAGCAGCGTTGCCGTTTTTGGTCTCCGTACCGGGGAGGCCGCCGCCGAAGAGGCCGGAGGATACAATGGAACAGGATCCGGACCTGTTCCAGGTTTTCTTCACGAAGTATCCCAAAGCGTGGGACAAAGTCCCCTGGCGCTGCGGAAAGAACTGCAGCGGGAAACCTGGAAAGCCCTGGGCCCCATCAGGAGAACCAGTGAAATGGAGAGCTACCTGGGCTTTCTTTCGGACTTAAAGGTAAGAAAGATACGGATCGATACCCCTGTCGACCGGTTGCTGGCTCTTGAAATGCGCGGACTTTTCGAGACGGCGAAGGCCGTCGCCGAAGCTGCCCTGAAAAGAAAAGAAAGCCTTGGTAACCACTGGAGATCGGATTGATAGTAGGACCGGTTCCGGAGGCTCGGCCGGATAAAGACAGGACCTCCTTCCCATCTAACACGCTATTTAGCCAATGATCCCTTCATCCAGACATCAGTTTATCCCCCTTGACTGCCATGAAGAAAGGAGTATCATTTCGTTACGGGTTTGACGAACATTTTGTATGCCGAAACACCCTTTCACATTTCCTCTATTTCGTTATTTTCACTTTGCTGAGCCCAATGTCTTAAACCACCCGCAATACTTTCCCTTTTGCCGCCAATCCCGAAAAAACCCGGAGTCTGCTTCCAAGGAGGAGATGGGTTATGAGGGTAAATGACCGGTACGTATCCCTTTACTACGAGGATGATCATGAGATCGGCAAAGTAGTGATCGAAAGGAAAAAGACGGCTCTTCTGATCGTGGACCTTCAAAGGGTATTCCTGACAAGGCCCACGGAAGCGAACCTGCCGGAAGAGAGAAAAGCTTCCGCTAAAAAGTGGAAGCCTTTCTACGACAAGATCGACAAGGTGGTCATTCCGAACAATCGGAAGATACTCAAGGCTTTCCGGGAGAAAAAGATGGAGGTGATCTTCGCGAAGATCCAGGGCTACAAGAAGGACGGCAGGGATCGTTCCCTTGTCCACAAAGCGACAGGCTTCAACGAGCTGTTGCTGCCTCCCGGCTCAAAGGATGCCGAGATCGTGCCGGAACTGGCCCCTATCGAGGATGAGATAGTGATCACCAAGACCACCGACAGCGCTATCAATGGGACCAAGTTAGCCCTGATCCTCAAGAACATGGGTATCGACACGGTGGTGGTCACCGGTGTATTTACGGACCAATGCGTTTCCGGGACGGTACGAGGCCTGGCCGACGAGAGTTTCAAGGTCTGGCTTATCGAAGACGGTTGCATGGCGGCCACGGAGGAGATCCAGAGCCATGAACTGGCTGTTTTGAACAATATTTATTGCCACGTCATCAATACGAAGGAGTTATTAGAGGCAATAAGTTGAATTTAATTCTTATGTTCCCTGAAGGGAGGTAAGGCAGGTGTCCCAGGGTAAGCTGAAGCGGGATCTTTCGTTTATCACCATGGTTTCAATCGCGGCGGGAGCCGTTATTGGCGGGTGGCTTGCGGAGGCACCCTATTGGTTCAGCGTCAGCGGAGCGGGGTCCGCTTTCATCTTCCCCATTCTTGGCATCCTCCTGGTACCGGTTGGGCTTGCCTTCGCGGAGCTGACCGCGATGCTCCCCTTCGCCTCGGCCGTTGACGTTTGGACCACGAACGCATACGGGCCGACGATCGGGTGGAGTACCCAATGGATGATGTTCCTTGTACAGGTGGTGGAGCCGCCGCTGATGGCGTTCATTTTCCTGACGGCGCTGAACCATTTCATCCCTATTCCCGCGGGAATGACAAAGGCTGTTGCCATCGGCATGGTATTTTGCTGGTACGTACTGTCCAACTTCGAGATCAAGCTGACGGGTTTACTAGCCAATATCTTCTTCTTTTCAATGGTCGCCATGTCGTTGTACGTTGCGACAAGATTTTTTACCAGCGGTAGTTGGTCGGTTTCAAATATTACGAGTCATGGAGGGTTTTTCCCGAAGGGGTCTTACGGGATCTTCATAGCCATGGCAGTTTTTACCCTGAAGTATATCGGGTTCGAGTTTACGCCTACCTTGATTGAAGAAACGAACTTTCCGGCAAGTAAAATGTGGCTCGTTCTCCTATCGGCTCTTTTCATCCCGGCCATTCTTTACTGCATCGTCGTACTTGCAATGGGAGGCATGGCGCCTTGGGAGGAGATAGCCGGCATGGCGATGCCCGAACCCGAGATCGTCGCGAAGCTGGGTCTACCGGCGATAATCGGTATAGTGGCGATCATCGCCGGCATCCTCCACGCGCTGACCACCCTTATGGGGTTCTGGGTATCCTCCGCTCGTTGCCTGTATGGGGCCGCCCAACTTAACCAGTTACCCAAGATCTTCATGGAGGTGAACCGTTATGGACAGCCATGGGTGTCAAACCTGACGGTACTTTTCTTCTCGGTGTTTTTCTGCCTGTTCACCGGGGCCAACTGGGTCCAGTATATTTATGCCGTATCCTGTATAGCTGCCGGGGTGGTCTATTTCATGTGCTGCCTTGACGCAATGAAACTCCGCAAGATCCACCCCGAGTGGGAACGCCCCTACAGGGCGCCGGGCGGGGATATGATCTTCGTCATCGGGTTGTTCATTTCGGTGTGGATAGTGATCGGGTCAGCGCTTGAACTGGAGATCGGCGGCTATATTTCGCTGGGTATCTACTTCTTGATAGGTTACGGGTTGCACCTGCTGATGGGGATACTTAGAAAAAGGGATCCCGAAAAATACCCGGTCTTGAGCACGTTGACCCCCGACGACAAGGAGAGGTTGGGAACCCTTTAATTCCACCCTTCCTTGCCCCTTGTCCGCTTTTCCCTGTTTCTACAAGGGTCGGGGAGGCTCCATAGCCTCCCCGACTTATTTTGATGACCTTTCACCTGGCCCCGCGAGCCCGGCCCAGCCTCGGGGTGGGCCTCCAGCCCCTTCCCACGTTTCGGGAAGCGCCTTCAGAGGCTTTCCTTGCCGGCGGCTTTTGCCATCTCGCGGCGGCTCAAGGCATAACTGGCCTTCTCCGTGACGAGGCCCGAAGGCCTGAAATTAAGTACAAGGATCAACACAAGCCCCATCAACAGAAATTGCAGCCAGACAGGGTCAAAGGGCAGGAAGGAAAGGGCGAACTTGTAGGAGATGATCAACTTTTGGACCAGGATGAAGGTGAAGGTGCCGATCAAGACCCCCACGTTGCTTCCGCTTCCGCCGAAGACCACCATGACCCAGGGGAGAAAGGTCCAGTCGAACCTGCTGAGGGCGCTCGGCGCCACCCCCGTCGTGTAAAGGGTGTACATCGCCCCGGCGAGCCCGCATATGATCCCGCCGGTCACCATGACGTTCAAGCGGACCCTGGCCACGTTTTTTCCCAGGGAGGAGGCGGCGTCGGGGTTGTCCCTGATAGCCCTCAGCATCCTCCCCATGGGGGATTTTTCGATGGAGTCCAGGTACAGCCACACCCCCAGCGCCAAAGCGCAATTCGCCAGGGACGCGGCCATGAACCTCCAGTCTCCCGCCCAGGCCCATACGTCGGGGATCCTCACCCCAAGGGGGCCCCCCACGACGGGGTCGTAATTGTTGCCGATGATGGCGAGGACCTCGCCGAAGGCGAGAAGGGAGATCGCCAGGTAATCACCGCCCAGCCTGACCGCAGGGTAACCCGACTGGAGGCCCAGGAGAGCCCCTGCGGCGCCTGCCGCCAGGAGGGTGATCAGCAGGATGGTCATCGCGGTCCCGGGGGAGCCGTGGAGTGAAAGGTCCACCTGGGAGGCGATGATGACATTGTTCCAGATCATGTCGTCGGCGAGGGAGGGGTCCACCTCAACCAGCCACATGCCAAGCCTTATAGGGAGCCACCCTCCGACGTAGGCCCCTCCGGTGAAGGCGAGTACCAGCCCGAAGTTAGCGATACCCGTATAGCCCAGTTGAAGCCGAAGGCTCAAGTTGAGGGCAAGGTAGATCCCGAAAAGGGCCAGGAGGTCGACGGAAAAAAGAAACCACTGTCCGCTCATGATTTATCCCCTCCTCCTGCCGACGAAGCCGCTCAAACCCTCCGGCAGGAACTGGAGGGTGAGCAGGAGCACGATCATCGGTATAAGGTCCTTGAAGGGTATCACCCCGGGTCCGACCCACGAGGATAAAAGGTCAATCCCGTATATCTGGGCAAAACCAAGGACCAGTCCCGCCAGGAGCGGACCGTACATTTTCTCGATGCCGCCGAAAATACTGACGGCGAACATGGTCGCTATCATGCTCGTCCCCACGCCGGGGTGACATTGGAATCTCATCGGGAAGAGACAGCCGGCAAGGCCCGCGGCGCCCCCGGCCAGGCACCATGAGAGAAGGGAAAGGGACTTAACGTTGGCGCCCATCACAACGGCCAGGGTCGGTTGCTCCGCCAGCGCCCTCAGGGCCAGCCCCAGGCGTGTATGTTGAAGCACCAGGTAATAACTGATGGTCAGGGCGGCCAGGGCGGCCCACGCTGCCCAGAGGATCCCCATCTGCCCCAAAAGGGTGAAATCGAACCTGGCGAAAAGGAAGTTCTTGGAGGAAAGGTGAAAAACGTTCTGGAGGTAATCGGCATAAATGTTGATGACCGCTATCATTATCAGGCTAATCGCGATGGTGACGACCAGCAGGAGTATCGAGGAAGCTCCCTTCGCCCGTATGGGCTCGACACCCGCCAGGAATATGATCCCGCTCACCCCGGCGCAGACAAGGAACGCCAGGGGGAGGTAAAAATAGGGGCTATGGGCCAGGAAGGACGTGGCCGTCAAGGCAACGTAGGAACCTATGGTGACGACCTCTCCATGGGCGACGTTCCAGACTCCCGTCGTCCGCCGTATCAGGGTGAGGCCGAAACCCATCAGGCCGAGCAGAGCGGAGTAGGTCAGAGCATCAATAAATGAAGCCAAGGTCATCGCCCCTTGTCAGGCCAACCCGAGGTAGGTTCTCATGAGCTCCTTGTCGCATTGGAGCTCTCCAGGTCCGCCGGAAAATATTATTCGCCCGCTGACCAGCAGGTAGCATTTGTCGACGACGTCAAAAAGGATCTTCAGGTTCTGCTCTATGATCAACATGCTCAAGCGTGTCTTGTCCTTCAGGTTCTTGATCAGTTCGGCTATCTGAGCCGAGGCGATGGGAGATAGGCCGCTGGTCGGTTCGTCGAGCAAGAGCAGCTTGGGCCTGCACATGAGCGATACGGCAAGGGCGACCATTTCCCTTTCCCCACCGCTGAGGGTCCCCGCCGTTCTGCGGAGGAAAGGCACGACGGGCTTGACCAGGGAGAGCACTTCTTCCATTCGTTCTCCGACTTCGCCCTTGGGGAGGTTGAAGGCCCCCATCTTGAGATTCTCTTCCACCGTGAGCCCTGGGAAGACGTTGCCTTCCTGCCTCAGGTAACCGACTCCACGGCCGGTCACCTTGTGGGATTTCTCCTTTTGCATTTCTGTACCGTCAAGGATCACACTTCCCGAAAAAATATCGGCAAGACGGAAAATACTGTTGAGTAGAGTCGTCTTGCCGCTCCCATTGGGTCCTACGATGGCCACTGCTTCCCCCCGTGTACAATCGAGGTTTACATCGAAAAGGACATGGATACCCCCATAACCGGCGTTAAGGTTCTCGATCTTCAACAAGTTGTTCATGACCCCAGGTACACCTCTTTCACCTGGCTGTCGTTCAGGACCTCTTCAACCGAACCCTGGGCGATGAGTTTTCCCTGGTTCATCACGTAGACATAGTCGGCATATTTCAAGGCAATATCGAGCCTGTGTTCGATAACCAGGAAGGTAAGGCCCTGCTCATCCCTGAGCCGGATCAGGAAGGAGAAAACCTCGTCCGCCATCACGGGGTCGACGCCGCATATGGGCTCATCCAGGATGACGAGTTTCGCGCCGGCCAGAAGTGCCCGTCCGATCTCGGCCAGTTTGATGTGCCCGGTGGAGGTTTCCGACATGACGGCATCCCAGTAGGGGGTCAATTCCATGGCCTCGGCCATGGCAAAGGCCTCCCGGACGTTGTCCTTTTCCGTTGTTTTCCAGAGTGCCTTTAGGGGACATTTCAAAAGGGATTCGCCACAGGCGCTCTCACAGGCCACAAGGAGGTTGCCCAGCACGCTCAAGCCCCCGAAGGGAGCGGGGAGCTGAAAAGAGCGCACCATCCCTTCCTTGCAGATCCTGTGCATGGGCCAATGGGTGATCTCCTTGTCTTCCAGGTAGACGTGCCCGCTATCGGGCCGGAGGAATCCCGTGATACTGTTTACGAGGGTCGTCTTGCCGCTGCCGTTGGGCCCGATCAGGAGGGTTATCCTCCCCCGCGGCAGGGAAATGCTGACACCGTCCACCGCCTTGAGCCCGCCAAAGCTTTTTTTGACGTCGCGCACTTCAAGCATTGCTCCGTGCATCGTAATTCCTCCGTCTGGGGATCGCGTTTAAAAAAACGGCCCTGCGCCGCGTTCGGGGCAGGGCCGCGGGGCTCCGGTTACTTTGAAGAGACCTCTGCGAGGCTCCCGGTAGCAGCATCGTACTCAGAGACCTTGACCCAGGCGTGTTTCCCTTCCACTTCCTTCACGGCAAAAAACTCTACGTTCAGGGCCTTCCTGTCACCCAGTTCATCCAATTCCGCCCACCCGCTGGCCCCGTAGTAATTGGAGGCCACGTAAGGAAGGGCGTCCTTGATGGCCGTCCCGTCACCCGACTGGGCGCATATAGCGGAAAGGGCTGCCAGCCAGGCACAATCATAGGCTACGAGGCTGTAGATATCCAGCGTTTCGCCTATCTTTTCCTGGGCGTAAGCGAGCAGCTCCTCACGCTTGATCGACTTAGGGGCGGAATACATGGGAGCGATGACGGATACTTTCGCGGCCGCATCACCGGCGTCTCGGAGGATGACGGTGCTCTGCGCTACAGCGTCACCTCCCGTCCATGTGAGCGAGAGAAGGGGGCTCTTCCTTGCCTGGGCCTGGCTCAGGATAATGGCCAGGTCCTCCCAGGTCAGGCTGATGACCGCCACCTTGTCGGCGCCGTGTTTCTCGACAGCAGGGCCGACGGCTCTCTCCAGCGACGAAAGTTCACCGGAGAACTCCTTGGTCCCACCGGCGAAATCCACCCGCTCGAGGATCGTCCCCCCGACGGCTTCGAACTCCTTGGCGAAACTGCTGGCAATAGAGAGGTCACAAGGGTCCTTCCTCACGAGAAGAGCTACGTGGGTGAAACCCATCGTCTCCACCAGTTTGGCCAGGGCGACACCTTCCATGTCGTCATGGGGTATCGGCCTGAAAACATAATCGTCGGCTACTCCCAGTTCAGCTACGGTCGAAAAAGAGGAAATAAGAGCGATCTTGTTGGCGTTGGCGTAGCCCATGGCCAGGCGTATATCGGAACTGTCGAGAAGGCCGACCGCGACCTTGACCCCCTGCGCGGCCATCGCCTTGATCTTCTCCAACGTCACGTTGGCTTTCGTCTCCGTATCCTCGTACAGGAACTTGATGGTTATCGGTAGGTTGCCCCCCGAGGTGAATTTCGCTATGTCCGCTTCAGCCTTTTCCATGGCAACCCTGCCGCGTGCCCCGTAGCTGGCGAAATCTCCGGTCAGGGGCATGAAGGCTCCTATCGTGATCTCTTTCTTCTCGGCCGAGAGGATGGGAGTGGAGGTCAATGCGGCCAGGAACACAGCCAGTATAAGGCTTCCCAAAACCTTCTTTTTCATCAATTATCACTCCTTCGTCCCCGAAACAGGGTCATCTCCTATCGGTTCTCTTTTGCCCAAGGCCCTGCGGATCACCCTGAAAGCGCCTTTCTCGCAGAAGTGCCGAGGGGATCGTGACTCTCCTTTTCGCCTATCACTCCTCTCAATCGTCAGAGATCGAACTCCGTACCCACTCCCTTTTCAACGGCTTTCCGGAATATTTCCCCCGCCGCGACGACATCCTGCACACCTATACCTACCGTCTTGAAGACGGTTATATCTCCGTCGTTCTCTCGCCCGACGACCTTGCCGGCTATGAGCTCGCCCAGTTCGCCGGTGATGATCTTTTCGGTGAAAAGGCCCTTGCCGATGGGGTTGATAAGATCACCCGACTCGGCCAGGACGGCTTCGCGTGATTCGACGAACACCTTTTGAGCCTTCAGGAACAACCCCGGGGGCATTTCCTGCATATCCGGCCGGTAAGACCCGATGCCGTTGACGTGGGCCCCTTTTTTTACGGCTTCCGCGGGGAAAACGGGGTTCTTGGCGGTGGTGACGGTGGTGATGACATCGGCCCCGTCCACAGCCTCTTCACCGGACTTCGACGTTACGATCCTGACGCCGGCCTTCTCCCAGATCTCGCCCTGGGTTTTGGCGGTCTCCTTTGCCCTGGTTTCGTCAGCATCAAAGATCCTGACTTCCTTCAGCTTCCTAGCGGTGAGCATCGCCTCCAGCTGGGCGGAGGACTGCCCGCCGGCTCCGATGAGCGCCCCCACCGTGGCATCTTTCCTGGCCAGGAGGTCCGTGGCCGCGCCCGCCGCGGCTCCGGTGCGGACCTGGGTGAGGTAGGTGCCGTCCATGATGGCCAGCACTTCCCCGGTCCGGGAGTCCATGTGGACCATGGTCGCGGGGACGACGGGCTTCCCAAGCTTGGCATTGCCGGGGAAGACCGAAACGATCTTCAGCCCCAGGGACTGGGTCTCCTCTACATAGGCCGGCATAAAAAGAGCCTGGCCTTCGTACTTGCCGACGTCGATATTCGTCCTCAGCGGGACGACGGATCTTCCCTCGGAAAAGAGCCTGAAAGCCTGTTTCATGGCCTCTATGGCTTCATTCATTGAAAAGACCCGCCGCATTTCCTCCTTGGTGATCAATCGCAACCGATACCCCTCCCCCAATGCTTTGCTCTATTCTACAATTGCCAGTTTCAGTCTATCAATCAAGAAAGGGCCAGTCAACATATTTTTGTATGTTATATAATCCTGTTGAATAAGGTGGAAAATAGAACCCATTGCACTAATGGGTTCAAGTAACCCTGTTCTTTCCTGTGGCTGAGGGGCCATGACTTTTCATCTGACTCAAAGGAGGTACGAAATGCTAAAGAGTTGCAACCCCCTTCTTGGGCCACTCGTCCCAGTGGTCAAGCTCCTGGGGGCCATGCTGGGGAAGGACTACGAGATCGTGCTCCATGACGTCTCCGGTGAGGAGCCCTTCATCGTTGCCATTGAGAACGGTGAGATCTCCGGAAGGGATATAAACTCCAGCATGACTGATTTCGGCTACTTCCTGATGTCCAGCCCTGAGGCGGAGGGTGTGGATCACGTGGCAAATTACCCCTCCGAAACAGGGACGGGCAAATCCTTGCGTTCGGGAGTGGCCCTGATCCGGGACGGCGACCACAAACTGATCGGTTTCCTCTGCATCAACTGCGACATGGCGCGGGGACAGGTCCTCAAGGACCTGGGCGGGTTCCTGACCGAACTTCAGCCCCTGTCCTTCCGTGGCCTTGAATATGAACGTATTTCACGGATAAACGACACGTCCGCCGAAGAGATCCTCGAAAAGGTACGCCACGATCTTGGCAAGCCGCTGAATTACCTGAACCGTTCTGAAAGGGCACATTGCATTGAGATGCTCGAGGGGTACGGTTTTTTCAACCTGAAGGGCGCGGTCCGGTTGCTGGCGCGCAAAATGGGTAAAAGCCGTTACACCCTTTACGCGGATCTGCGGGCTTTCCATTCACGGCGAAAATGACTCGATGGCCGCAGGATCGCCGTTCTCCACTGACCCCGGCGATGACCTTCCCTTTCAACTCCTTCCTGAAACGCTTGACCGGATCGCGTTGACATCCCCAGTCCCCGGAATCGTCCTTTTGGGAGTAAATTATCTACAGGAAACCCACGGTCATCATGCGCGGGTTTTCGCCGTGGTCCTGGCCCGAGAGAGGAGGTCGGTTTCATGAGAAGGTCGTTCACCCGGGGGATCTCCGTCCTAATCCTATTCTTTATTGTCGGTCTTTCCGCGGCTTTTGCCTCCTGGGATCCCGCCGCCGGGTACCCTGAAACGGTAAGGACCGCCCGGGAGACCCTCTGGAAGGAGGTCACTTCGGGCGGGGTTAATTCGGGATCCGTGGCCGTCATGGACAAGGGCAAGGTTGTGTTCTCCGAGGAGTACGGTCCCGCCGACAGGGCGGAAGGGAGGATGGTCGACGAAAAGACCAGGTTCAACATCGGGTCCACGAGCAAGATGTTCGCCGCCGTCGCGGTACTTATCCTCGTCGATGAGGGCAAGATCCGCCTGGACGACCCCGTCGTGAAGCACATCCCGGAATTCCGGATGAGAGACCCCCGTTACAGGGATATCACCATAAGAATGCTCTTCAACCACTCCTCAGGGCTTCCGGGGTCCACTTTCGTCTTCGGGTACAGCCCCGAGGGGGACCCCCACGAAACACTCCTTGACGCCCTGAGGGAGAGCGCACTGAAGCATGACCCCGGAGCCATGGGGATATACTGCAACGACGGTTTTACCCTTGCGGAGATGATAGTCGAGCGGGTCTCAGGTAAAAAGTACATTGATTTCCTCAAGGAAAGGGTGTTCGGCCCCCTCGGGATGGATCATACCGGGGAGAGCATAGGGGTGACCGGAGGCAACGTCGCAAGGTTCTATGACCCGGACGGGAAGAAATATCCCCTTGAGGTGGTCATGGTCCTCGGCGCCGGGGGACTTTCATCCACAGCTGAGGACCTCTGCCGTTTTGCCGACAGTTTCAGTCCCGGGGGCGTACATATCCTGTCTCCCTCATCCCTGGAAGAGATACAAGGACCCCAGCCCACGAAGTTCGCGTCCTCTCTGAAGGGGCAGGCCCTTTTGGAGGCCTTCGGCTGGGATCACCGCCTTCTTCCCGACTTCATGGAGTTGGGGTACCAGATCGTGGGCAAGAGCGGCGGTACGCTGTTTTACACGTCATACCTGCAACTTCTCCCTTCGGAGAGGATGGCCGTGGCGGTGATCTACTCAGGGTCCGGAAACGCCGGGGAGGCCGCTTACAAGATCATGAAAGCCATGATGAGGGACAGGGGGCTGCCCGTACCCGGAGAGGAACCGGTTGATAAACCCGTCAAGGCGGAACCGATGACAGGTTACAGCTTTCCATCTTCGGGTTTTTTGACCAACCTATCGGGATTTTTCCGTTTCCATGTTGACAGGAAAAAGGGCCTCCTCGACATTTATCCCGTCGATGGAGCGGGAAACAGTGGAGCAGTGTCCCCGGCCCTTTCGCTGGTCTATAACGGCGGTCTTTTCCACAACCCGGAGAAGAAGGAAAGGTACTACCTGGTCTCCTCCGATGAGGGCACCTTTCTGGCGCTGTCGAATGTCCCCCGGTACGGCGTGGACGGCCCGGTCTTTCAATTGCTTGAAATCCCGGAGAACCCCCGGAAAATGTCGGTCGAGATGGACGGGACCCTTTGGCTGGTCAGGAACTCCCCCACCTTCAGCAGCTTTACGGATCTACTGGTCCGGAGGTCTTCAGCGGCGGATGAACTTCCCGGGTTTTTCGTCTTTGACGGCCCCAAAAGGGTGGTCGACCCCGATCATGCCGAGATGGTCTCGACAGGTTTCCGTGACCAGTCTTCCTTGAGGCTGTTTCGAAAGGACGGAAGGACCAGGGCGAAGGTCCTCCAGTTCATCTACTCAATGGAAGAGGCGGCCGAACCGCTCGCGGAAGGTTCGACCCTAGCGGCCATAGGAGCCGATGGCGAGAACGAGTGGTTCAAGACTGTTTCGGGAGGGATACTCTCCTTCGAGCTGATCGGGAAGAGCAGGGCGGTGGTGCTGCCCGGCCCCGAGACGCCTCCCTTGTACGACAGCGTCGTCGACGACGGCGAGGTTTACGTGCCGGAAAGTAGCTTCATCTTCCTGGCTGGCGATCCGGGGGACCTGATCCATATTTCTACGCGTTGACCCTTTTTTCTCCGTCGGGTAAAAAGGTATGGGTCGGTGGCAAGTACCGGGAGTTTTTTGGCCCGGGGAAAATGAAAAAAGGAACGGGCGATGAAAAAAGAAGAGATACTCTTTATGGTAAAAGAGACTGAGGTTCGACTGGCCCCTTTCTGTACCTGCGAAGGACTGGCCCTGCATGGGATCTCCCACTTGAGAAGGGTGTCGATCCTTTCGGGACGGCTTGCCTCGGCGGTCGGGGAGGACGTGGAGGCCGCCGTCGTGATGGGCTTTCTGCACGATTGCGCCAGGACCGATGACAAGGCGGGCGACGGTCACGCCCACGATTCATCGGTCCTTGCACGGCGGTTGCTGGGGAGGTTCTACCCACATCTGGACGCCGATCGGATCTGTCACGCCATCGCGCGCCATGCCGATGGGGAGGTCACCGACGATGGTCTCGCGGCCTGCCTCTGGGACGCCGACCGCCTTGAATTGAAACGGATAGGCAGGGAGATCGACCTCGACCTGCTCTCCACCGAAGTCGCCTGGCGCCTTGCCAGGGCCAGGGCGGCGAGGAGGGCGGTATTGATAGGAGGAGGACATGACGGAAAAAGTTAAAGAAGTGAACGTTGCGATAATACAGGAACCCCCGGTTTTTTTGAACCTCGGTGCCAGCGTGGAAAAAGCCTGCACGCTGACCCGCAAGGCTGCCGGTAATGGCGCTCGAGTGGTGGTTTTCCCCGAGACCTGGCTCCCGGGTTACCCCGTTTGGATCGACTCGGCCCCCGAGGCGGCCCTCTGGGGACACGACGCGGCGAAAGGCCTTTTCCGAAGGCTCGTGGAGAATGCCCTCACCCTACAGGGTGAGGAGACCGCGGCCCTTGCCAGGGCCGCCGTCGAGTCCAAGGTCCATATGGTCATGGGAGCCCACGAACTGGTCGGGAACACGCTCTATAACACGATGCTCTTCATCTCCCCTGGCGGGGTGTATTCGGCTCACAGGAAGCTCACGCCCACCTACACGGAACGGCTCCTCTGGGGAATGGGCGACGGAAGCACCCTCGTCTCGGTCGACGCCCCCTTCGGAGTCCTGGGGGGCCTCATCTGCTGGGAACACTGGCTCCCCCTGGCACGGGCGGCAATGCACGCCAGGAAGGAAACCGTCCACGTGGCACAGTGGCCCTGGGTGAGGGATTTGCACCTGGTGGCCAGCAGGCATTATGCCTTCGAGGGCCAGTGTTTCGTGCTCGCGGCGGGGACGGTCCTGACGGTAGGCGATGTGCTCGAGGGTTATGATTCTCTCCCGGGGGCGATGCAGGAGTGCCGCGAGATGCTCTCCTCCATGGGGAACCCGGAGGAGCCGCTTCAAAGGGGTGGGAGCACCGTGATCGCACCGGACTCCATCTGCCTGGTGGAACCCCTCTACGACGCGGTGGGTACGGTCCACGCCACGCTGGATCTAGGCCTGGTGACCGAGGGTCACTTGCTCATGGATTCCGACGGCCACTATTCCCGACCCGATGTCTTCACCCTAACGGTCAACACGGCCCCCCTGCGGGGAGTACGGTTCGAACCGCGTCAATGAAGATCCCTCATCCAGGGGGGTATAGGCCAGGCCAAGGATCGATTGCCCGATGAATAGTGACCTCGTCCGCCCTCTCGAATACCGCGTGCATGGCCCAAGAAAGGAGTGGTTCCTTTGACCCTCTACGATGTGCTGGTCATCGATGCCCAGAATGACTTTTGCAAACCGGGAGGCGCCCTTTTTGTCCCCGGGGCGCCGGGTGATACGGAAAGGGTTTGCGCGCTGCTCGACAGACTGGACCGGAAGGGGAGCATCGGCAACTATCATTTGACAATGGATACTCACTACGTCCTGGACATATCCCACCCGGGCTTCTGGAGGGACCCTGAGGGCAACCTGCCGGAACCTTACACCCAGATCACCCCCGCGGACCTGGCTTCCGGGAAGTGGCTCCCGAAGGACCCCGGCTCCCTGGAACGGGTGAGGCTTTACCTTGAAAGGCTTGATGCCTCGGGAAGGTATACCCATACTATCTGGCCCGAACATTGCATCCTCGGCTCGCCCGGGCACTGCCTCGTCGAGGAAGTCCTCGAGAGGGTTAACCGGTGGGAACGGCGGGAAGGGAGGAGGGCCGATTATATCCTCAAGGGGATGAACCTCTGGACCGAGCACTACTCGGTGCTGAAGGCCGAAGTGGAGGATCCCTACGATTCCGGCACCGCGCTGAACAGACGGCTGCTGGGCGAACTATCCCTGGCACGGGCGGTGATAGTGTCAGGCCAGGCCCTGAGTCACTGCGTGGCCAATACCATCACTGACCTCATCGAAAACCTTGCCCCCGATGTGCTGGCCAGGATAATAGTCCTGGAGGACGCATCGAGCAGCGTGCCCGGTTTCGAAGGGTTGGGCGAAACCGCGCTTCAAAAAGCCCGTGATGCGGGCATGACGGTGTGCAAGGCTTCGGAGGTGCCCCTTTGAGGGTTTCCTGCGTCACGGGGGTGTCCAGCGTGGGAACCTTCGCGCCTTCCGCCCTGACCTGGGAAGGGTGATGGTCCTTGGAATACAGCATGGTTTTCAGGGTGGGTCACTCCGAGGTGGGGGTTCACGGGAGGATGAGGGTGGTCAGCGCCATCAACCGTTTCCAGGACATAGCGGGAGAACACGTCGACCGGTTGGGGTTTGGGGTCGCTGACTTGCTTCGTGGGGGGCGCACATGGGTCCTCCACAGGATGCGGCTGGTTTTCTCCCGGGTGCCGGGCCTGGGCGAAGAACTCAAGATCCGTACCTGGTACCGCCCGGAGCGTGATCTTTACTCGCTGAGGGATTTTTCCATGGAGGATGCCGATGGGGAGAGGGTCGTTTTCGCCGAATCATCATGGGTCGTCCTTGACCTCAAGAGGGGGCGTCCTGTCAGGTTGAGCTCGGCCATGCCCCGGTCCTACGACGAGAACAGGGCGGAATATTTTTCCACGGGGTTCAAAGAGATCCCCGAATCGGAAGACCATGATATAGCGGTGCGGTTCGATGTCCGCCTTAACGACCTGGATATCAACCGCCATGTCAACAACGCCCGCTATTTCGAATGGGCCCTGGAGGCGATACCCGGGGAAGTGCTGGGTTCAGCTGGGCCGTCCGAGGTCGAGGCCCTTTTCCGGACGCCCGCCCGTTACGGCGAAGGGATAGTCTCCCAGGTCAAAAAGGTGAGCGATGATCCCGCCGTTTACCTCCACAGGCTTCGGCCGGAGGGGTCGAAAGAGACCTGTGCGGTCTTGAGAACAGAATGGCCCGTAGGGATCGGTCCGGTTTCAGGAGCAGCCGCAGGTATTTGAGACCTTCAGGTCCAAAACGAACCGGCAGACCGGGTTCATCCCCTCGAAGATCTCCTGGGCCAGGGCCCATATCCGGTCCCTCTCCCCCCTGAGGGTGGTCGACATATCACCCGTTTGAAAATCAAGGCCGCTCTTTTCGATCATCGACAGGACCCTGGTGACATCTTCCTTGTAGTTTTGGCTCTCTATGGGCAAAAAGGAGACCTGGCAGGTGATCATTTCTTCCACATCGCGCAAAGGAACCCCCCCTTTCCCGGTTCGGCGGGGCCGTGATCTTCCCCCGAGTGCGAGTTGTCCACGTCGTTGTCGGGTCTGAAGAGCAGGCATTCCCTCGTCGAAACCAGGTTCTCCGGCCTGAACCGGCTCATTTCTTCCAGGTTCAGGAACCGGGCGTGGCGGTAAACGCTGTCGCTCCTTCGGCCGATCTCCATGTAGAGTTCCCCCCAGGGGCTGAGGCGGTTTATGGTCCCAATGACCAGCCTCCCGCCCCTTTTGACGACCCGGTACATCTCCTCGGCGGCATCAAGGGGGTTTTCGATGAACTCCAGCACTGCCATGGAGATGACGGCATCGAAGGCCCCATCAACGAACTCCAGGGCCTTTACATCCATGGGCAGGAATTCCACTTCGAGGTTTTCCGCCCTGGCCTTCTCAATGGCTATGGCGAGCATTTCACAGGAAAGGTCGACACCCGTTACCGCGCATCCCAGCCTGGCCAGTTTCAAACTGAAGTTGCCTGTGCCGCAGCCGGCATCGAGGACCTTCATGCCGCTTCTTGGTTCCAGTAGCCCGAAAGCGCACCTGGTTTCGATCTCATCGACTCGCTTCCCGATGGGTGTCGTGTACCACCCATCGTAAGACTTCGCGTGGTCGTCAAAAACGCTCATGGGATCCCCTCCCCGGTTATCAGCCGGTCTAACCTGAATTCCGTAAGCCATCCCGCGAAGGACGGGTTTTTCAGGGGATCGGTTTCGAAGCGGAAGAGGTGCGTCGAGCAGGAGCAGTCGGAACAGCCGAAACCGGGGATCCTCTCATCGGCGATCCTTGAGAGGCCCCGTGCCAGGTCACACTCTACGGTCTCGGCGGACCTGACCGGGAGGCAGGCGACGAACCGGGAGGCCTCGCGAAGGTGATCCACCTGCCAGTGGAGTTTTTTGCGTTCCCTCCGATGACGGGTCATTCTAGCCTTCAGGTTCTTCATCGCCGATCCCACGTAGCAGTAAAACCCCGACTTGAGATCGATCACCCCGAGCTTTCCGATCGGAAGCCGGGTGTCCTGTCCGAGCTCCAGTACCAAAATGTAGCCCCCCTTGTCGACGGCGTTCCGTTCAAGGGTGGGCCAGGGGATCTCCAGCAGTGAACCGTCGGCCTCGAGGGTGAGATCCTCCTTCCAGCCGACGCTCAGGGGTTTGATATCCACGACTCCCCTGGCTTCGAGGAAGGCCTTGGCGAAGTCCAGGTCGGTGTGCAGGTTCGGCAGGAAGTACCGAGGACGGGGCGAATGCACCAGGACCAGGAGCCCCGCTCCCGCACCTCTTCGCCCTATTTCGGCGAGGTGGGCGATGTGGCGGGTCGCCCTCTCGGAAGGCGTGTCGGGAAACATGGCCATCTTCCCGTCGAAGAGCGTGCAGGATTTCACCTCCACGGGGAAGCGCCCGTCCCGGCCCTCGAGGAGGAAATCGAAGCGGCTCCCGCCGAAGGACACTTCACGGCGGATTATCGCCGCATCCTCCCAACCGGGCACCAAGCCCCGTTCCAGGAGCCATTGGGCGGCATCGTTGGTCCGATGGGTGTGAAGCATCACCGGGCCATGGGGCGTCCCGACGGCGATGACGGTGAAGTCGGTCTTCCGGTCTTTTACCTCTCCGGAATTCTCGAGGAAGAGCTTCGCGTCGGGGAGGAGCAGTTCCCACAGGCGCCCTGGGTTGGGGAGATAGGCTTCGACCGATCCACCGTCTATCTTTGCCGTGATCTTGAAGCGGTTGGGCCTGCCAAGAAAACGGGCTTCTATTACCGGGCGTCTGGAAGCCCTGAAGGGGAAGTCACGCGGTTCAAACTCCTGCGGGTCCCTCACCAGAGCACCTGCATCCCCAGGCCCTTCTTATAGGCATATTCACTGAGCAGCCAATCGCCGGTCAGTGAGGCCTCATCGGCAATGAGGAGCCAGTCGCGCCTGACCTCTGGAGTGTCCGGCAGGCATGCCAGTTCCGCCGCCCTTTTCCTGAGTTCGCTGTTGACATCGAGTACAAAGGGTCTTTCACTCATATCAAAAGGATAGCACGATAAGGGCTTTTGTTGATGAGTTTTCCACGTCATCCGGCACAGCGGCGGACAGTCTCACTGGGATGCGGCCTCCATGGCAATCCATGGGGCGTCGTTTATAATGTCTCGGTGGTCGAGAACTGTCCCTGACTCTTCCGGGAGGTCCCTTCCAAAAAATGTTCTGGGGGAGATGAAAATGGCCGATACGAAAAGGGAATTCTTGAGAGGGGCGCGTAACACGGTGCCCCTATTCCTTGGCATAGCGCCCTTCGCCATGGTGGTAGGAGTGGCTGCAAGGGAGGCGGGGCTGGATGCCGCCCAGGGAACATTCTTCTCCCTCTCTATGATTGCCGGTACAGCTCAGCTGGCGGCCGTCCAGCTTTATGGCGCCGGGGCTTCGGCCGCAATCGTGCTTCTTACCGCCATGGTCGTGAACCTCAGATACTCTATGTACAGCCTCTCACTGCACCCTGTACTTGAAGAGAGGTCATACATCGAACGCTTACTGGCGGCTTTCTTGTTGTCGGACCAGTCTTTCGTGGTCTCCATGACCGAACTGGAGACCAACCCCGATAACCCGTCGCTCCCTACATTCCTGCTCGGTTCATCGCTGGCGGTTTTCGTGGTCTGGGTTGCGGGGATCTTCCTGGGCTTTGTCCTGAAAGCCATTATCCCGGCGGGGCTTTCCCTTGATTTCGTCATACCCTTGGCCTTCATGTTCTTGCTTGTACCCCACCTGGGCGGCAAGGACAGACAGACCTCCGTCCTGGCGGCCATAGTGGCCTCGGTGATGCTGGTCCCGCGGCTTCCCCTCCAGTCGGGCCTTTTGGTGTCGATCCTCATAGGCATTGGGTCGGGAATGGCCGCCGGTGAGTATTTTGGGAGAGCCGGAAGCGGGGGGGAACGCCCATGAGGTTTTACCTCCTTTTCGGCGTTCTCGCCGTAGCTCTGCTGGTCATCAAGGGACTGTTCCTGTGCTTCGTGCCCAATCGGAAGATCCCTCCTTTCCTCGAGAGGTCTTTCCGTTATATCCCACCGGCCGTCCTTGCAGCCCTCATCGCGCCTTCGGTCTTCTACGCCGGGAACCCCGCAGGGCTTGACGTTTCACCGGCGAGGCTGGCGGCGGGGTTGGCGGCCTTCACCGTCGCGCTAAGGACCAAGAATATTTTGATCACCATCGCAACCGGCATGATCCTGCTCTGGGTCTTTTCCTTCCTTTCGGCCTAGGATCGAACAGGTTCATCCTCGGGTTGCCCTGGAACCGCCTTCAAGAATGCCGGATAAAGCGGTAGAATAAAGACATGGTCCGGTGTCACTCCGATGCCGGCCGGAGAAATGGCGCGAGTCCAGCGGGAGGAAGGGGTGATCCCTATGAAGAAAGTAGTGGTAGCGGTCGACGGTAGCGATGTCAGCAAGGAGGTCATCGATTACGCCCTCCACTATGCTCAGAGAGAAAAGGACGCCGAGCTGCTGTTCCTTCACGTGGTCAACTGGGAAGACTACCGCGAGGTATCCGTCGGCGGCCGTTCCGTGTCGGTGCCTCCCTCGGAAGAGGAGGCCGGAAAAGAATTGGGTGATTGGGTACAGGAAAGGGTGGTATCATCGGGTACACCCAAGCCCGAAAGGATGTCCATCAATGTACTCTTCGGCAATCCCTATAACGAGATCGTATCCTTCGCGGAAAAGATGGACGCCTCCATGATAATGATCGGGCACCGGGGGCTGAGCAACCTGGAGAGGTTTTTCCTGGGAAGCGTAGCGGCGAAGGTCGTCGCCCATTCTCCCTGTAGTGTCTACGTTCACAGGGAAAAGAGCATCCCCGGGTAACAACCGTAAAAGTCGGAAGGAGGAGGTGCCATGATCGATCTGAAGGACTACCTCGCTCCGGGGTTTTCCCATGAGTTTAAGTTGACTGTGACCAGCGAGGAAGCGGTCGGCAATTTTTCACCCAAACTCGACCAGCTTCTGGCCACCTCGGCCTGCGTAAAGGCCTTCATAAGGGCGGCGATCGAGGCCACCGACCAATACCTTCCGGAAGGTTACATCACCGTGGGACAGAGCATCGAGATCTTCCATGAGGTTCCTTCCTATATAGGTACGACGGTCAACTTCAAGGCCGCTATTCGGGACATCGACCGCAACAAGATAAACTACGACCTGCTCGCTTGGGATCACATGGGTACCGTCGCCACGGGGAAACATACCCGGGCTGTGGTCGACTGGGCCCTGCTCATGGACGGGGCCAGGGAGAGAGCCTACCTGCAGGACCAGGGCCTGTAGGGCAAAAGGCACAACGGCCCGACAACGGGCTAGAGGTATTCGGAAGGGTCCTCGTAATAGGGGTGACGGCACATCGGATCCCCCGGGCTGACGGATCATTACCCGTTAGCCCGGGCAAGGGGTCCATGCGCGACCTCTACTTTTTGACATGTCGCCTTGGTGCAGGCGAAGGGTGAGGACACGATCGAATTGAGACAGCCGAAAACCTAACCCCTCGCGAATAGCAAGGGGGCGGTGGGCCCCGGCTACTTCAAACTTGACGCCCCCGGAGAAGGGAGTAGGCCTCTTCGGTGCCTGTCCCCAAGCGAGCCCGGGTTTGCAAGTCAACCGACTGGGCGGAGCACATCCACCCTATCCCGAGCATACGGCAGTAAAGGTGAAGATCCGAGGTTACCCCATCATAGCTGGGGGTGAAAAAGATGAGTGAGCCGGCGAACATCGACTGGGAAAACCTGGGGTTCAGGTACATGAAGACGGACTTCCGTTACATTTCGAAATGGAAGGACGGCGACTGGGACGAGGGGCGGCTTGTGGAGGATAACCAGATCTGCATAAGTGAGGCTTCCAGCGTTTTCCATTATGGGCAGGGCTGCTTCGAGGGGCTCAAAGCCTATAGGACACAGTCTGGGACGATCCAGCTTTTCAGGGTGGACCAGAATGCGAAGAGGATGCAGGAGAGCTGCCGCAGGGGTATTATTCCCCCGGTCCCGGTCGGGAAGTTCATTGACGCCTGCCTGCGGGTTGTGAAGGCCAACAAAACCTATGTCCCGCCCTACGGCACGGGCGGCACCCTTTACCTCAGGCCCTTCGTCATAGGAGTGGGAGACCTCATCGGCGTCTCCCCGGCCCCGGAATACATCTTCAGCGTCTTCTGCACACCCGTCGGCGCCTACTTCAAGGGAGGTCTTACGCCGGTGAATTTCACCGTTTCGGGGTACGACAGGGCGGCCCCCTTTGGTACCGGAGCCGCGAAGATGGGCGGCAACTATGCCGCCAGCCTGATGCCCCATGAACTAGCGAAGCGCAGGGGTTTCGCCGATTGCGTATACCTTGACCCGGCCACCCATACCAAGATCGAGGAAGTAGGGGCCGCCAACTTCTTCGGCATCACCAGAGACGGAAGGTTTGTCACTCCCTGTTCGCCGTCGATCCTTCCCAGCGTCACCAGGAAGTCCCTCCTGGAGGTGGCGAGGGGGTACCTCGGCATAGCGGCCGAGGAGAGAGATGTTTTTATCGACAGGCTTGATGAACTCTCGGAGGCCGGGGCTTGCGGGACGGCTGCTGTGATCACTCCCATCGGCGGGATCGAGTACAGGGGCAGGCTCCATGTCTTCTTCAGCGAGACCGAGGTCGGGCCGGTGACCAGGAAGCTTTACGACACCCTAACGGGGATCCAGTTCGGCGACATCGAGGCTCCGGAAGGATGGATTTTCAAGGTGGAGTAGGCGCCTCGCCAGGTGCTCCTTGGTCACCCCCCCATACTATTCCCTTCGATCGATGATGAGGAAAAGGCTGGATTCATCGACCTCCTCGATCACGTAGGGAAGGCCGGTGGCCCGGCCCATCCCGTCCAGGTCGTCCCTCGAGAAGGTCGTGGCGGTGAAGCCGTCAAGGCAGACGATCTTGCCGTCCTTGGTCCTCTCCCGGTCGATCTCCCCCAGCAGTCCCTTGTTTGCCTGCTCTTCGAACCATTCCACCCTGGGGCCCCAGAATTTATCGCTATAGGTGCTGAAAAAGGCCTTCCCGCCCTTGACGAGGGCGTTCACACCCCGGGTCACCAGGTTCAGGGGGTCTCCTTTCATCGCCGAGAGGCCGTTCTGAAGGCAGAGGACCATCTCGAATTCGGACCGGTACTCGATGAGATGGGCGTCGGCGGTCTCGAGACTGCAGTTGGGGATGTCCTTGAGGTACTCCCTCCCGAAGAGGACCGAATCCACGGAAATATCCAGCCCGAGAATAGAAGCCGCGAAGGGCGCAATCTCCTTCATTATCCTCCCGTAGCCGGCTCCCAGTTCAAGCACCCTTTCGGTGCCGGTTAGGTACCCGGCGACGTAGGATATCTCGGCCTGAAGATATTGCCTAACTCTCTCCAGGTCCGTCCGGTAAACCTCCATCAGCAGGGCGGCGTTCAACTTGCCGGAATAGTAGTTTTTCACGGCCTCACCCTCCACGGGGTCTTTTGAAGTTTGAAATGACACTTGACTCTAGGCAGGTCAATGATATCGTAAAACGGTAAGATGTTCGATCGATAGGTCCACTCTCCGGGGTCACCGGTGCTTCGCGGTCCTTCGGGAGATACAACCCTGAAGAAAAGTATCCTTTTTTTCGCCCTCCGGCATCGGGATTCGGGGCTTTTTCTTGGGTGACGATCTCAATCAGTGGGGTGGAATATGCAGCTATTAACCGAACATCTCATCAACGGACTCGCCGTCGGCTCGATCTACGCCCTCATGGCTCTTGGGCTGGCGATGGTCTACGGCATCCTCAGGATCCTTCACGTAGCCCACGCTGGCGTCTACGCCATCGGTGCCTACGTGGGGCTTTACACCTTCCAGGCCACCGATAGCTTTTTAGTGGCCATCGCCGTCGCCATGGCGGCCTGCGCCCTGGTGGGGGTGGCCATCGAGAAGCTGGTCTATTACCCACTCCTCAAGTTCCCGCCCTACGTGCCCCTCATCGCCAGCATTGCCATCTTCCTCTCCATCGAGGAACTCTGCAGGATAGTCGCCGGGCCCTACATCCTGGGGTTCCCCAGGAGGCTGGCCCTGGACTCCCTGACCCTGGGGCCCGTAAGCCTGGGAGGCATGCAGATCCTCGTGCTCCTCACTTCATTGGTCATACTCCTGGTCCTGTGGTTCATATCGGACAAGACCGAAGTAGGCCTGGCCATGCAGGCAACCTCCCAGGACATGGCGATGGCGAGCGCCATGGGTGTCGATACGAAGAGGATCATCTCCATAACCTTCGCCCTGGGCTCCGCCGTGGCTGCTGTCGCGGGGGTCCTGGTGGGGATCTATTACAACCAGGTCTACCCGACTATGGGTGCCGTGCCGGCCTACAAGACCCTCGCCATCATCGTGGTCGGCGGCCTGGGGAGCATACCTGGGGCTGTCCTGGCGGCCTTGCTGCTCGGCCTGGCCGAAGCTCTGCTGATCGGTTACGCGGCCATCCCGCTTCCCAGGGACGCGCTGGCCTTCATCGCCATGATAATCGTGTTCATGATCCGGCCCCAGGGACTCCTGGGCAAGAAGACGAGATAGGGGGCTGGAGCGATGGGTGGTTACTTCTCGACCGTGGCCATCATGATAGGCATCTACGCCCTGGTAGCTTCCGGTCTGAATATCATTGTCGGTTTCGCCGGGCAGATCTCCCTGGGACACGCCGCCTTTTTCGGCATCGGGGCCTATTCAACGGCCCTGCTTTGCACTAAGGCGGGCTTGTCTTTCTGGTGGAGCCTCCCCCTGGCCACGCTGATCACCGGCATGATCGGTGCGTTGCTGGGCATACCCAGCCTGCGGGTCAGGGATGATTTCCTCGCCATAACCACCATTGGCATCAACTTCATCGTCAGGAGCATCTTCCTTTATGTCCCCTTTTTCGGCGGGGCCCTGGGGATAGGGGGTATCCCGACCCCGATCCTCTTCGCCACCAAGCTCAGGGGGCAGTACTACCTGGCTCTTGTCGCGGTCCTGCTGGCCCTGGTGACCTGGTTCACCTTCCTTTTCGTCAGAACCTGGACCGGTCTCGCCACGGAGGCCATAAGGGAGGAGGAGACCGCCGCCGGGGCCATGGGCATCTCCCACGTACGCTTCAAGATCCTCGCCTTTACGATCGGAAGCGCCATGGCCGGCCTCGGGGGGGTGCTTTACGCCCATTTCGTCAATTTCATAAGCCCCGACGACTTCGGTTTTCCCGTATCCATCATGCTGCTCTCCATGGCCGTGCTCGGGGGCATGGGGAGCATCTGGGGGCCCATACTGGGCGCGATCGTTCTTGGCTCCCTGCCTGAGCTCTTCAGGCCACTGGTCCAGTACCGGATGTTCCTTTACGGCGCCGCTCTTTTGCTGGTCATCCGGTTCCAGCCACAGGGGATTCTGGGTGAAGGCAGCGTCTTAAGCCGACTCGTCTCCCGGAGGAGGCAATGAGCATGCCTGGCGAGGACCTGATCCTCCGCGTGGAGAAGATGAGCCGCCATTTCGGGGGGCTTAAAGCGGTGGACAACGTCTCCTTTCATGTGCGTCGGGGAGAGATCCTGGGCTTGATCGGACCCAACGGCGCGGGGAAGACCACCTGCTTCAACGTTATCTCCGGGGTGTACCGCCCCACGTCGGGGCAGGTCTTCCTCGACGGCAGTCGCATCGACGGTCTGCCGGCCCATTCCATCGCCGCCAGGGGAGTGGGGCGCACCTTCCAGATAGTGAGGCCCTTCGGCGGTATGACGGTACTGAACAACGTCATGGTCGGACTCGGCATGCCGAGATACGGGTCTTTCATCAAAAGCAGCCCTCTTTTCAACAACAGCAAGAACCGCGGGCAGGCCATGGCATTCCTTAATGAGGTGGGTCTCGAAGGTTTAGCCGACAGCCCGGCCTCCATCCTTTCCCTGGGGAACCTGAGGCGCCTTGAATTGGCGAGGGCCCTGGCGCTGGGACCTAAACTGCTGCTCCTTGACGAATCCTTCTCAGGCCTGAGCCAGGAGGAGGTCGGGCGGATGATGGGGTTGGTCAGGAAAATCCAGGAAAGGGGATTCACGATCCTCCTGATCGAGCATAACATGAGGGTGGCCATGTCGCTTTGCGAGAGGCTCGTGGTGCTCGACCACGGGGGCAAATTGGCGGAAGGCACCCCCGACGAGGTCAGGTCCGATGAGAAGGTTATCGAGGCCTACCTAGGGAAGGGGGAATAAGGCCATGCTTGAAGTCGAGAACTTGACCGTTGCCTACGGGGACATCCTGGCACTGCAAGATGTCTCCTTCTTCCTGGAAGCCGGGGAGATGGTATCCATAATCGGCGCCAACGGCGCCGGGAAGACGACCCTTTTGAATACCCTGATGGGCCTTGTAAAGGCCAAGTCCGGCAGGGCGCTTTATGTCGAACCCTCTAAGGACGGGGGTAACAGGGGGCGGGATATCCTGCAGCTTCCTGCCCATGAAAGAGCGGCCCTGGGGATCAGGATCGTGCCGGAAAGGGCCAGGGTCTTCCCAAACCTGACGGTGGAGCAGAACCTGAGGATGGGGGTCTACGGCCTCTCGGGCAGCGTCGATGTGGAACGGGCTTTCGGCGAGGTCTACGAACTCTTCCCCGTGCTGAAGGAAAGGAGACGCCAGGCGGGGCAGACCCTTTCCGGGGGTGAGCAGCAGCAACTGGCCATTGCCCGGGCGCTGGTATCAAGCCCAAGGATCCTCCTGGTGGACGAAATATCCATGGGGCTGATGCCCAAGTTGGTGGACCTGGTCTTCTCGGTCCTGAAAAGATTGAACGACGAGAAGGGGCTGACCATCCTGCTGGTGGAGCAGAACGCGGTCAAGGCCCTGGCGATAGCCCATAGGGGTTATATCCTCGAAACCGGGAGAATAGCCCTGGAGGGTAAGGCTTCGGATCTAAGCCAAAACCCAAAGGTCCGGGAAGCTTACCTGGGAGGTGATGCCGCTGGAGGCAGTGTTTGAGCCAGGGATGGCGGGTCTTGTAAGTGCCTGTACATATAGGACCGAAAAGGAGGGTTTTTCATGAAAAGAACGGTGATGCTGATCCTCGCGCTGGTCCTGGTCTTCGGGGCGGTCGGAGCTGCTTCCGCCGCTGACACGATCAGGATAGGCCTGCTTGCCCCTCTGACAGGGTACGCCGCCGCTGACGGTCTGGCCGTTCTGCAGTCCGTCAAGCTCGCGGTAGACCAGGTCAACGCCAAGGGAGGAGTCCTCGGCAAGCAGATCGAGCTGTTCTACGAGGATGACGCCGGCGAGGCCAAGGAAGCCATCGGTCTTGCCAGGAAACTTGTCCAGATGGACAAGGTCGTCGCGGTGGTGGGCGGTTCCTATAGCATGCCCACCCGTGCGGTCGCGCCCCTCTTCCAAGAGTTCGAGATCCCCCTGGTGGCCGGCTACGCCGTCCACCCCGATATCACCGCGGCTGGTGATTTCTGCTTCAGGAACGGCTTCCTCGGGACCGTTGAGGGCCGCGGGGCAGGTGTGGCTGCCGTCGACATGCTGAAGGCGAAGACCGTGGGTATGCTTACCATGGACAACGACTTCGGCAGGCAGATGGCCGAGGGGTTCAAGTCCTACGTGGTCTCCAAGGGGGCCAAGGTGGTCTACAGCCAGGTTTACCCACTTGGCGAGAAGGACCTCATGCCCTACCTGACGGCCGTCAAGGAGGCGGACCCTGATGTGATCCTGGCCAGCGGCTATTACGCCGAAGCGGCCGGGATAGTGAAGCAGGCCCACGAAATAAAACTCAGGACCCAGATCATCGGTGAAGAAGGTTACGATTCACCCAAGTTCATCGAGCTGGCAGGCCCTGAGGCTGCCAACGGGACGATAATTGTGACCAACCTCGACCGCGACGACGAGAGACCCGTGGCCCAGGCCTACATCAAGGAATACCGCGAACGTTACGGCATGGAGCCTGATATGACGGGAGCCTCCAACTACGACGCGTTCCTCATCATCGTCGACGGCATCAGGCGTGCCGGGACCACCGATCCGCACAAGGTCAAGGACGCCATCGCCGCTTTGAAGGACTTTGACGGCGTAACAGGCGTCATCAAGGGCTTCACCGAGATCGGGGAGGTCATCAAGCCGGTCCAGGTCCAGATAGTCAAGGACGGGGTTTTCCGCCGTTACGGGATAGTGGACGACCCCGAAGTTATTGACCCGAGGAAATAACCGAGAAAACCCGTTCCCAAAGGCCCCAGGGTCGAAGGGGAAGGGAGTCGCAAGGCCGGGGTGAGGTTCCCCCGGCCTTTTTTCACCGTTGGCTTTTGGTTTCGCCCCTTTCATCCTGGGCGCCGTGGAGGGGCCGGCGATGGCTCGCATCGGTCGAGGAATTGGGGAAAACGGCCGCTATGAGGAGCTCATGCCACGGTCGCCGGTGCCTTGGCGGGTTGATCCCTGCGTCCTACGAACCAGGAGAGAAAATATGGTAGGGAGGATCGATAATGGACTGGGAGAAGTTCGTGGATCTATCCGTTACGGACGCGCCGCGGATTTCGGTGACCCCGCCGGGGCCAAGATCTCTCGAGATCCTGAAGATACAGGAAGAGCTTGAGGGCTCCGCCGTCTCCTACCCCAGGGGGATGCCCATGGCCCTGGCCCGGGGAAGAGGTGCCACCCTCGAGGACGTGGACGGAAATGTCTACATCGACTGCTTCTCGGGGGCAGGGGTCATGGCGTTGGGTCACGCACACCCCTATGTCCTTGAGGCCGCCCACGGGCAACTCGATAAGGTCACCCACACACTAGATATCCCGAGCGAGACCCGCATGAGGTTGGTCAAAGTCCTGGGGCGCATCCTCCCGGCGGAGCTCTCCAGGGTTTTCTTCGGAGGGCCCACCGGTTCCGACGCCGTGGAGCAGGCGATAAAGCTGGCCCGGTTCAACACCCGCAGGGACGGGATAATTGTCTTCGAAGGCGCCTACCACGGCATGACGGGGGCATCCCTGGCCGCCACCAGCGACAGCGGCCACAAGGACGGCATCGGCTCCCTGACCCCTGGTTTCCAGTTCCTCCCCTTCCCCTACAGGTACAGGAATCCCTTCGGCTGTCCAGAGGAGAAGGTCGACGAGTTCGCCGCCGACAACCTCGAGAGGGTGCTCGATGACACCCACTCCGGTTATTCAAAACCCGCGGCGGTGCTCCTTGAGGCCGTCCAGGGCGAGGGGGGGACGATAATACCCGGTCCCCTTTTCCTCCAGAGGGTCAGGGAGATCACCAAAGCCAGGGGCATTCTTCTGATCTGCGACGAGATACAATGCGGCCTCGGCAGGACGGGTAAAATGTTCGCCTTTGAGCATTCCGGAATTGTCCCCGACATCGTCACCATGAGCAAGGCCCTCGGAGGGGCGGGATTCCCCATTTCCGCCATCGCCTTTAGGGAAGAACTGAACACCCTGCCCCCCGGGAAGAGCATCGGCACCTTCAGGGGCAACATGGTGGCCTTCGCCGCCGGGGCCGCGGGGCTTGAATGGATGATCGAGAACAGGGTTCCCGAGTACGCCGCCCAGCTGGGTGAAAAAGCGATGACCCGCTTCAGGGAGATGGAGAAAGGGTCCAGGATCCTGGGCGAGGCCAGGGGGATCGGCCTCATGATCGCCCTCGAGATCGTCGAGGACAAGAAGACCAGGAAGCCTGCCGCGGACCTGACGAAGCAGTTGAGAAAACTGGCCCACCAGCGGGGTGTGATGATAGAAGTTGGCGGTCACCACAACAACGTCGCCAGGCTCCTGCCGCCGCTGGTGATCTCCGAGGCGCACCTGATGAAGGCCGCCGACATCCTGGAAGGGGTGTTGAAGGATCTGGAGTGAGGACTCGCCGCTGTTTCCAGCGGGGGGGGGGGGGCGGTCCTTTGAAGCCTGCTCCAGCGCCGCCGCCAGTTTTTCGCGGATACGGCCGTGGTGGGAGCCTGACCAGTAGATCTGTCCGCAGCCGGGGCACCGGGTAAAACGGTCGTACATCATCCGGGTCAGGGGCTCCAGTTGATCGATGACGGCGCTCTTTTCGGTCCCTTCCAGGAGGACGTTACACTTGGGGCAACGGCTGAAGAGGTCGATCCGGTCGCTGAGCCCGAAGAAGTGGATCACCTCGGCCAGCTGGTCCCAGGGACGCTCCGATCGGACCAGGCGGCCCCTAATGACCCTGTTGCGCTTAAGCAGTTCCTTGTCCCTGGTGAGAAGGATCCTTTTGTAACCGCCGGCTTTTTCAGCGATCCGGGCGTCGTCCCAACGAGGGTCCAGGAGACAGTCGAACCCCGCCAGCCTGAGAAGGCCGCCGAGGCGGGCCACATTAGCGTCGGCCACGAAGCCGACCTCTTCGAAGGGTTCCGGGAACAGGATCGAGGGGATGGACACGTCAACGGGTGGTCTATGGGGGTGGACTTCCACTATCTCCCCCCAGGCCGGGACGTGCGAGAACGACCTTTCCAGGTCCTCCGAAGTTATGCGGCCCACCTCGGTATGGGGTACTCCCTGGGATTCGATGAGGTCCTTGACAGGGGCCGCCCGGGAGAGATCGCGTGTCGCTTCGGGTGAAAGGCCCCGGTTATTCAGTAGGCCGGTCAATTCGCCATGGAAAACAATCCTGATCGGCATGCCTTTACCGCCCCAACTCCATGCTCCGATTCCTCCGGGAGAATGCCCTCCCGGGGGTGAACTTTCCGCCCCTGAACAGGGCATGGGTTTTCCCTTTATCGATGGCTGAGCCTGAAATCCCTCAGCGTTTCCCTGATCGTTTCGTGCCTGACCTCGGTGGCGCGGAACCTGAAAAGGGTGAAGGTTATCTGGATGCAGAAACCTATCCCGAAAGCCGCGAAGGCCGTCCCCAGGCCCACGGGACCACCCATCAACCAACCCAGGAACACAGCCATGGACTCCAGGATAGCCCTGCAGAGGCCAACGGGCAGTCCCGTCCTCCTTTCCAGGACCACCATGAGGCCATCCCGCGGCCCCGCCCCAAAACCGGAGCCCAGGTAAAAGTAGGTGGCGATGGACAGGACGAAAAGCCCGAAGGTCATCATGGCCACCCCGGGAAGGAAACCTTTCATCAAGGGGATTTTGTCCACGGCGAGGATCAGGTCGAGAAAAAAACCGATGAGGATCATGTTGAGTATCGTTCCCAACCCGAGTTTTTCACCCGCCAGCGCCACCATCACGCATATGATGAGCCCAATGAGGATGCTGGCGTTGCCTATAGTTATCCCCGTCATGTTCGAGATGCCCTTGTGGAAAACGTCCCATGGGGCGTAGCCCAGGTTGGCTTTCATCGTTATGGCTATCCCAAGCGAATAGAGGAACAAGCCGAAGATGAGACTGACAAAACGCTTGTAAAAATCCTTCATGAAGATACCCCTGTCCTTCGGCAGATTGTGGGTCCTGGTGGTCACGGCCGTTATAAAATCAGGATAACATGGAAGGCAAGTCGGCGTAAATCAGAAATACTCCCCGGAGTGGAAGGGGAAGAGGTTCTGATATAACCTAAAGACGAAAACTGGCCTGGTGGGTGGGCGAAGTATCCGAAAGGGGCGGACTGATGAAAAATGGTGAAATAATACTGGAAAGCCTTTCGCCCGAGAGGCGAAGGCAGATAATTGAATGCCTCGACGGCATCCGGGGAAGGGCCGACGCGGGGAAGGTCTTTCTGCGGCCCTACAGGGCGGGGGAGCTGGGCCTGGTATCCTGGAGGCACTGTGTCCTCTACGAGAAAGAGTACGGTTTCGATGAAACCTTTGAATACTATCTCCTGGCGGGGATGGCCCAGTTCCTCCACGACCTGGGTGGGAAGGGGGAGGTGTGGGTCGCCGATTGCGGGGGCAATGTGGTCGGTTCCATCGCTATCGTCGAGACTTCGGCCGCCGTGGGACAGTTGAGGTGGTTCCTCCTGGAGCCGGCCTTCAGAGGTCTTGGCCTTGGCCGGGCCCTTATGGACACGGCCCTTGAATACTCCCGGGACAGGGGTCATGGAAGGGTTTTCCTGTGGACGGTCAGTGAACTGCATGCCGCAAGGCATCTTTACCAGGCCTTCGGTTTCAGGCTGACCGAGACTAAGACCCATTTCCTTTGGGGAAGAGATATCACCGAGGAGCGATGGGACCTCGAATTCTCCTAGGGGGTCAATCCTCCTCCCAGGGAAGCAAGCGTTCCCTGGACCAACGGATAAAGAAGAGCAGTGTAATGTTGGCCTCGAGCTGGTCGAAGGCGTCAGGGTCGAACTCCTCCCCGTACCAGTCACGGAAGGCTTCATACTGGGAACCTTTCCTGTCGGTCATGGCCTGGCGGAATTCAAGGAAACCGGGAACACCGCCCAGGTCATCAGGGGGGCATGTCCCCTTCCCGTCGACGCAGAAAAGGTTCCCCCATTCCTCGTCCTCTTCCAGGCCCATCTTTTCCACCTTCACCAGGTGTGTCCAGTTGTCCCCCAGGTCGTAGGTGTAGGTGAAGGCGCCGTCCTTCGGGGAGACCAACGACCCAAGCCTGAAGAGACCTTCCTCGTGAGCCTCGGGTTCGTCTTCGGGCAGGTCCATATATTGCCTTCCCTTTATCGAAAAAAGATGCATGTGTTCTCCCGACCAGCCCATGACGATCTGGATCACGTCGCTCAACCGGTCGAGGGTGATGGAGGAGGGGACTACGAACCTTCTCCATATCTTCGGCTTGATGCCTTCCAGTTCAATGTAGATCTGCGCGTTGCCTTTCATTTCATATCACCTCCGGCATAAGGCCCTCGACGGTCTTGGATCGCGCCGACCGTCGAGGGCCATGCTAACCCGGTGCACGGGACCGTTCAGGGTCGCGGAGTCACATTCCCATGTAAGCCTTGCGGACTTCTGGAGAGTCCAGAAGCTCCCTGGCGGTCCCCTGCTGGACGATCCTCCCGGTCTGGAGGACGTATCCCCTGTCGGCGATCTCCAGGGCCTCCTGCACCATCTGTTCAACTAGCAGGATGGTCACCCCCGACCGGTTGATGGAAACTACCGCCTCCATTACCTTTTCCACGAGGGAGGGCATGAGCCCCAGGGATAGTTCATCCAGAAGCAGCAGGCGGGGGTTGGACATGAGCCCCCTGGCAATGGCCACCATCTGTTGCTCGCCGCCGCTCAGGGTTTCGGCGATCTGGCTTCGACGATCGAACAGTTTTGGGAAAAGATCGAAGACCTGCTCAAGGTTTCGCTCGATCTCCTCCCGGTCGGTCTTGGTGAAAGCGCCGAGCTCCAGGTTCTCCTCGATGGTCAGTTTCGGAAAAAGCCGCCTTCCTTCCGGGACGTAACTTATACCCATGCGGTTCGTCTCATGGGCTTTTTTCCGGGAGATATCCTCACCTTCGAAGAGCACGCACCCCTTGAAGGGGTGCATCAGCCCGGCGATGGTCCTCATGGTGGTGGTCTTGCCAGCGCCGTTGGCACCGACGATGGCCACCAGTTCGCCCTCGGCCACCTCGAGGTCTATCCCGTGTATGACGGGGACGCCGTCGTACCCGGAATGAAAGCCCTGGACTCTCAGGATAGGGTCAGTCATTCCTCGTCACCCCTCCCGTTCGCTTCATCCTTTCGGTGAACTTGGCACCAAGGTAGGCCGTTATGACCTTCTCGTCCTCTACTATCTGTTGTGGGGTGCCTTCCGCGATCTTCACCCCGCTGTCCAGGACGACCACCTTGTCAGCGATGGACATGACCGCTTCCATAATATGCTCGACCACGAGAAGGGTAATGCCTCCTTTTTTCAGGCCCCTTATTATTTCGATCGAATCCCTGATCTCCGTCGTCGTCAACCCGGCCATCGCCTCATCGAGCATGAGCAGGCTTGGTTTGGTGGCTAGGGCCCGGGCCATTTCGAGCCTCTTCTTGTAACCGGTGGGGAGTCCCCCGGCCAGGTTATCGGCCATTCCCTCCAGCCGGCAGAGGCAGAGGCATTCCTCGGCGACCTCCCGGGCCGTATCGGCATCGGCTCCCCGCAGGAAAGCCCCCACGAGGATATTGTCCATGACGGTCATTTCTTTCAAGGGGCGGACCACCTGGAAGGTCCTTACGGCGCCGCGGCGGGCCACCTCGTGGGCCGGCAGGTTCGTGACCTCACGGCCGTCGAAGAACATCCTGCCCGACGTGGGCTTGTAAAAACCAGACACACAGTTGAAAAGGGTCGTCTTCCCCGCGCCGTTGGGCCCGATCAGTCCAACGACGGACCCCTTCTCAACGTCGAAGGAGACATCGTTGCAAGCTACCAGAGAGCCGAACTTCATCGTAAGGTTGCGCACTTCAAGAAGGGCCATGCTACTTCCCTCCTTCCCTTGACCGTTTGAACCTCACGTAAACCCGGTCAAGGATGCCCATGATGCCCTTGGGCTGGTAGACGACCACGATGATGATGAGGAGGCCGAAAATGATCAGGTCCACGCCTCCTCCGATCCCGCCGAGGTAGGCGCGGGTGTACTCCTGCAGGGGGATAAGGAGAGCGGCCCCCAGGAGGGGTCCGTAAAAGGTGCCCAGGCCGCCCAGGATCGTAATGAGCACGAACTTCATGGACATATCGAGGGACATGACCATGGGCGGGTCCACACGGTAGTTGTACTGGGCGAAGAAGGCCCCGCAAAGGGCGGCCAGGAAGGCTGAAAGGGCCATGGCCGATAACTTCACCCTGGTGCTGTCGACGCCGAGCGATTCCGCCGTGTCCTGCCCCTCCCTAACGGCCCTAAGATAGAAACCGAAGCGGTGCTTTTCTATCCAGCGAACGATGCCGAAAACAAGGATGAAAAGAAGGAGAACACCGTAGAAGCAGCAATCCTTGGTCTGGTACCAGACGAAATTCTTCCATCCCGGCTGGGTGAACCCGTAATCAAGCCCCAGGGCTCCCCCGACCCAGTACCAGACCATGAACAGGCGGTTGAAGATCTCCACTATCGCGAAAGTGGCTATGGCGAAATAATGCCCCTTGAGTTTGAAACAGGGGTAGCTTATCGCCACGGCCACGACGGCCGCTATCACCGCCCCCGCCAGGATGCCCGGCCAAGGGATGAGGCCGAATTTTACGACGGCCATGGCGGTACCGTAGGCGCCTATGCCGAAGAACACGGAATGCCCGAAGGAGACCTGGCCGCAATAGCCGCCCAGGATATTCCACGCCTGGGCCATGCTCGCGTAGAGGAGCACCTGGATCATCACGTGCTGTGCGAAGGTGCTGCGAGTGAACCAGGGCGTCAGCGGGATCACTGCGAAAAGGGCCAGGAGCCCCAGCCAGAACAGGTCCCTTTTCGTCCTTTTCCCTGTAAGGGTCATGGCCGTCACCATCCGAAGAGTCCCCGGGGCCTGACCATCACTACCACCAGGTAGAGGCCGAATACGGCGACATACTTGAAGACCGGTGCGATGTAAAAGCCCGCAAAGGCTTCAACGAGGCCGATCAGAAGCGAAGCCAGGAGTGCCCCTGGGATGCTGCCGAACCCCCCCATGGCGACGCAGACGAAAGCGATGAGGCTGAAAAGCCCTCCCACTTCAGGGTGGACCGCGAGGTAGGATGGAAGCAGGCCTCCCGCTATCCCGACACAGGCCCCGCCCAGGCCGAAGACGAGCAGGTAGATCCTTTCAGTGTTTATTCCCATCAATTCGGCTGCTTCCTTGTCCATCGCCGTTGCCTGGATAGCCCACCCGAGGCGGGTCTTCTTGACGAGCAGGTATATCAGGTACAAGAGGGCAAGGGCGACGAGGCCGATGACCAGTTGGGGCAGCGGGATGATGATACCCGCCAGGTTGAAGGTCTTTCCTCCCAGCAGCGTGTGCTGCAGGATCCTGAAGTTGGGTGAGAATCGGTTGAGGCATACGTTCTTGAGGAGCATGGAAAGCCCGAAGGTCGCCAGAAGGGCGGACATGGCGGACTTGCCTATGGTCCTGCTTATGACGAGCCTGTAGGTAAGGGCCCCGAGGATGAAAACAAAGGCTCCCCCAGCTACGGAAGAGACCAGGGGGTCGACCTTCCAGATAAAGCCGAGCCAGTAACTGAGGTACATAGCGACCATGAGGAACTCGCCATGGGCGAAATTGATGACGTCCATGACGCCCCAGATGAGGCTCAAGCCCGCCGCCACAAGTGCGTAAAGCAGCCCGTTCAGCAGTCCGTCGAAGGCGACTTGGAGAAACGTGGCCATAAAGGGTACACCCCCAGTTCATCAGTTGTTGCCTGAAACTCCAGGTAAGCGGACCGGCGTAACAAGAGAGGCAACAGAGAACCCCCTGCTGCCTCTCTGAAAGAACCGCTTTTGGTGATGTCGTGGTGAAACGGTTCCAGGTTCAGGTGCTACGAACCAGGTCCCGGGCGTTGACTAGCGATCTTTCCAGGGGACCATGGGGATGACCGGTTCCGTATCGGCGAGATCGAGAGGATAGATCCTCTTGTATTCCCCGCCCTGGAGCTGGGTGAGCATGCTCATGGCCTTGACATTCTGTCCGCCGGGCGAGAAGGCGACCTTGCCGCCCATGGACAGGGGGGACTCCCACTCGTTGGCGTAAAGTGTCTCGGCCACGACCGTGGGATCGAGGCTTCCGGATTTCTCGATAGCCTGGGCTACGATGAAGAGGGCCACCGCTTCCTGGATCGAATCGCTGTCAAAGGGGACGCTGGGGTCGGTCTTAGCCTTGTAGATCTCCTCGACCGCCGCGACGGCCGGCATAAGTTCGGCGAACTCGGGGGCGTAACCTGTGCCGCCCATGAAGTAGTTGGCGTCGTCACCGAGCTGGCCGGTGATGATCGGGTCCTGGTAGCCGGTGCAGTAGTTGAGGGCGACCTTCGGGAGCCAATCCATCTGCTTCATGGTGCGGACCCAGAGGGTGTAGTCCCCGCCGAGGCAAGCCCCGAAAACTGCGTCAGGGTTGGCGGCCTTAAGGGTCTGGACCTCGCTGTTGAGGTTGGTGGCCCCGGGGTTGAAAGCGACATCGGCAACGACCTTGAAGCCGCCGGCTTCGGCGGCCATGCGGCCTTCCTCGGCGGCGTGTTTGCCGAACTCGGTGTTCTCGTAGATCAAACCGACGGTCTTAACGCCGGCATTTTTCTTCTCGTTGACATATTCGATGAACTCGACGAACTCGAGGGACTCCGTCTTGTCCGTGGGGGCCATACGGAAGAAGTACTTGAAGTCGCGCTCCGTCAGGGCGCCGGAGCTGGAGCACCCGCACATGAAGACCTTCTGTTTCAGTTCGGCCACGAAACTGGCGGGTTTTGTGCAGGCGCTGTTGTAGCACCCGATGATGGTCCAAACCTTCTCCTGGTCGAAAAGGCGTTCGGCTTCGGACTTCGCCACATCGGGTTTGCCCTGGTGATCAGCATGGATGAGGACGATCTTGTAGCCGTCCAAAAGGCCCGCTTTTTCCGCCAAGGGTACCTTCAGTTCGGGGTGGGCGTTGTTGATGACCTCCGCGGCGGTCTCAACGGCAGCGCGGCACCGCTGGCCTGCAAGGGCCACCGAACCGGTGAGAGGGAAAAGGGTCCCGATCTTGATCACCTTCTCCTCGGCGACGGCGACCCCGGACAGGGTACCCACGACAAGGAGCGCCGCAAGAACAAGAAGCAGACACTTACCGAAAAAGCTCTTCCCCATTTCGACTCCTCCTTCTTGATGATGTCCCCGTGACCGCAAGGACTTATTTGTTCAAAATTTCGCCCGCCCCTTGATTTTACGTGAAGCGATTGAGAAGCGTCAAGGCTCTTAATGAAACATTGTGGCCGGACAGGGGTAATGTCACCCCTCAAGGGGACAGGGAAAATGTCACCCCCCCCTAGATTTTGATAGAGAATGTATCCCATGAAGAACGAGGGTGACATAAGGTCGACCATCAAGCAGGCGCGGAGACTTCATGTTCTTGAAGAGGTGACGGGCGAGGTGATAACAAACAGGGAGGCTTCAGCCGCTTTGGGGCTGTCGGTGCGGCAGATCCAGAGGATAAAGACCGGCTACGAGGAGGCGGGAGCGCCATCGCTGGTCCACGGCAATACCGGCCGCAAGCCTTCCAACTTCATCCCCACCCACGTAAGGGCCTTGGCGGCAGAGGGTGCCGTTGGCCTGTGGAAGGGGGCCAGCGCCAGCCGCATAGGGTATCCGTCCTTGATGAGGCAATGCTTTCTAGAAAGGTCCTCTTTCAAAAAGGTGTGGAGGTCCTGGATCTTATGAAGTGAGGACCAGATTGCACCGCCAGGGGTTCTTCCACGAGCTGGCGAGGGCCGAGGAAGGGGCGGTGAAGAAGACCCATACGGCCACGGAAGCCACAACATCCAGGGGGGAAATAAAGAGCAAGCCCAGGATTCCGGTAATTGACCGGTCATGGGAAAAAGGGTACGAAAAGATGGCTATCATCAAGAGGGTCCATGAGCATTGTCTTTTGCAGTTGCCCTGGGGGATGTTATTTTCCGCCCCTGAAAAAAGGGGGGTAGTGCTTATTAGTTTGTGTAAACCTTCATTGTTGGGGAGAATTGATATCTCTCAAGACGATGGAGGTTTGTGTTATGGCGAAGAGAGGGAAGAAGGACAACAGCAAGTTGCGTGAAATGATCAA
>Ga0255340_1000589_pt1 | contig 57639 bp, 44 predicted proteins | sample wastewater_treat_7_FD_192417 | JGI IMG/M metagenome (GOLD analysis project Ga0255340, IMG submission 192417) | Wastewater microbial communities from Lulu Island WWTP, Vancouver, Canada - plant10 | ecosystem: Engineered > WWTP > Wastewater > Unclassified | place: Canada: Vancouver, British...
TGCCAATGAAGATGAAGCAGCTGCATTTTCTGGAAATCCGGATCCGGAAGAAGGATTGCGGGCTTTGCACGCCTGTTCACCGGTTGCCGCTGTGAAACTGGGTAAAGATGGCGCACTTATCCGGACAAAAGACGCCTGCTGCAAAGTCGATGCCGTTCCTGTAACCCGGGTAATAGACACAACCGGTGCTGGTGACTGCTGGGCGGCCGGATTTCTTTACGGATATCTAAATGGCTGGTCTCCGGAGATGTGCGGGGAATTTGCGTCTCACGTAGGAGCAGAAACTGTTCGTTCTCTGGGAGCCTCTCCGGACGCGCAAGGCTGGACGCGCATCCGACAGGCGGAAGCAACTCTTAAAAACAGATAACTTTTTTAGCCTGGCCGCTGTTATGAAGTCCGGGCAACAACGGGAGATACATATGATGTATGTAGGAAGAATTGTAAGTGTCGGAAAAACAGCAGACGGGCAGCTCTGCGCCGCCTATCGTGTGTCAAGCCGCTCTTTTCCCAATCGGAGCGCTGTTGTGGGTAATGGAAAAGTCAGCATCGTGCCCAAGCCGGGGTTTGAAAGTGATATTTTTAAAAATCCCTATATCGCCTACAACTGTGTGCGCATTGTTTGTGACGGTGCTGTTGCTGTTGTTACCAACGGCGGACAGACTGACTTCATCGCGGAAAAGATGGCAGGAGGGATGTCCGCACGGGATGCCCTGATTCTGACCTCTTTTTCTATGGACTATGAAAAAGATGACTACAATACGCCACGCATCAGCGCCGTTGTCGACAAGCGCAGTGACGAGGGGTGGCTTGCTGTTGTGCGTCATGACGGACTTCAGGTAGAGCGGATAGCGCTGAAAAACGGCTTCCAGTGGCATCTTGCCACCTATGAAGAAAATTTCATCTGCCCGGAACGTTTTGATGCATTTCCGGCAACATCTGCGGAGAGTGCTTGTGCGTATATGCTAAGCGGGGGCGTCTTTGCGGAAAGAACAAATCCGGTCACAGCGGTCGCTGCTCTGGCTGAAGAAAGCGGTTTCGCTCTGGCTGTTCAGGATTTTCAGGCATAAGCACAGCGCCCCTTTGGCGGCATGCGTTCTTTTATAAATCATTTCTTCGTAACCGTCACCATCGTCGAAAGGTTGGGAATTCCTCATGAGTGATCTCTATGTTTCTCCTCTGGTTGAGCGTTTTGCAACCGATCCTATGAAACGTTTGTGGAGTGCACAGAAAAAGTTTTCCACCTGGCGGCGCTGCTGGATTGCTCTGGCTGAAGCAGAGCAGGAACTGGGGCTCGACATTTCAGATGCGCAGCTAGAGGAGATGCGGGCTCATGTTGACACGATAGACTTTGAACAGGCAGCTGCTTATGAAAAAGAAACGCGACACGATGTAATGGCACACATTCATGCATTTGGCGATCTGGCGCCGAATGCACGTCCGATTATCCATCTGGGGGCTACCAGCTGCTTTGTTGGAGATAATACCGATCTTATTCTGATTCGGGAAGGTCTGGAATTGATTCTTGCAAAAGCGGCAGGAGTATTAAATCGAATCAAAGCCTTTGCGCTTCAATACAAGTCCCTGCCGACGCTCGGATTTACCCATTATCAGCCGGCGCAATTGGTAACTGTGGGGAAACGTGCATGCCTCTGGGCACAGGATCTGCTTCTGGACTGCCTTCAGATTGAACAACTTCTGGCATCCATGCGATGCCGTGGCGTCAAAGGTGCGACAGGAACACAGGCTTCTTTCCTCGCTCTTTTTCATGGGGATGCGGAAAAAGTAAAGGCTCTTGATCATCTTGTTGCTAAAAAACTGGGCTTTGAAAGTTCTTTCATTATTGCCGGGCAAACGTACACCAGAAAAATAGATACACAGGTCCTTAATGCGCTGGCAGGCATAGGAGAATCCGCCCACAAATTTGCTACAGACATGCGCCTCCTTCAGAATCTCAAGGAGGTGGAAGAGCCTTTCGAACGTTCGCAGGTAGGCAGCTCCGCCATGCCGTACAAACGCAATCCCATGCGTAGTGAGCGGATTTGTGCGCTTTCACGTTTTCTTATGACCGCACCGCTGCACAGCGCATTCACTACGGCAACACAATGGTTTGAAAGAACGCTTGACGACTCCGCCATACGCAGACTCAGCCTTCCCGAAGCTTTTCTTACCGCCGATGCCATTTTGAATTTGTACTTGAATGTCATGGAAGCACCCAGGGTTTATCCCAAAGTAATTGAAAAAAGAATCTGGAGTGAACTGCCTTTCATGGCATCGGAAAACATCCTGATGGCGTGTGTACAAAAGGGAGGAGACCGTCAGACGCTGCACGAAGTTATCCGGCAGCATGCTCAGGAAGCAGGACGCCGGGTCAAAGAGGAAGGAGCGGACAACGATCTGCTGGATCGGCTGGCTGCCGACCCTCAAATTAACATGACCCGGGAAGAAATGGAGGAGCAGCTGAAGCTCGATGCATTTGTCGGGCGCGCTCCGTCACAGGTGGATGAGTTCTTTGTTCAGGAAGCCAATCCTTTTCTTGAACGCCATACCGCAAGCCTGGATACGCATTCGGACGTACGCGTATAAGGTGTCAAAAACGGTTATGCCAGTTTCCTGTGCGCTTCCCGAAGAAGCTGCTCTGTCATCTCCCAGTCTATGCAGGGATCGGTAACGCTGCAGCCATACCTAAGATCCGATGCGTTCCCGCTCAGTTTCTGGTTGCCCTCCTGAAGATTGCTCTCCAGCATAACACCATAAATGCTCTTGTTGCCTTCGAGCCGCTGTTGAATCACGTCACGGAGCACATGAGCCTGAAGGCGCGGGCGCTTTCCGCAATTGGCATGGCTGCAATCAACAATAATTCGCGGTTCCAACCCGGCTGACCGCATCTGGTCTTCTACTGTAATCACACTGACAGGGTCATAATTGGGACCGGAGCGCCCACCGCGCAAAATCACATGTCCATAGCTGTTGCCCCGGGTATGAACCACACAGGAACGCCCGGCACCGTCAACACCAAGAAAATGGTGGGGGCGGCCGGCGGCAATGAGCGCATCGATGGCACTCTGCAAATTGCCGCTTGTATTATTTTTAAATCCGACGGGCATGGACAGTCCGCTCGCCATTTCACGATGTGTCTGTGATTCGCTGGTGCGTGCTCCGATAGAAACCCAAGACATCAGATCGGCGAGATACTGGGGAATAATGGGATCCAGCACTTCACTTGCCGCTCCCAAGCCCATTTCAGCAACATCCAGCAGAAAACGACGTGCTTTGCGAAGCCCTTTCTGGATGTCATAACTGTTATTCATGTCCGGATCGTTAATAAGACCCTTCCATCCGACAGTTGTGCGCGGTTTTTCATAATAAACCCGCATCAGGATAAAGAGACGGTCGGACAACTCCCGGCTCAGTGCATGCAGGCGCCTTGCATAATCCAGACCGGCCTCAGTGTCGTGAATCGAGCAGGGACCCGTAATCACCAGAAAACGCCTGTCTTTCCCGTCCAGGATGGCAGCAAGCTGCTCTCTGCAGTTGGCAACCGTATCCGCCGTATTTTCCGTAAGCGGAAATTGCGCTTTTAACTCATCCGGCGGCGGCAGGGGAGTCAAAGATAAAACATTTACATTTTCTACAGCGCGCTGCATAATAAAAATCTCTTTTCCAGTAATTCAGCAGGGAAACAAAAACCGGATGCCTTGCAACGATATCAGAAAACAGTAAATACAATGTTTCGTTGAAAATCGTCACCTCCATCGTAACTTAAAACTTGCAGCTTAACCAAATAATTCCCGCACTTTATCTCGCATCCCGTATTTTTCTCATTGAAATACAGTTCAATCAAAGCCTTTGGAATAAAGAAAAAAGAAATACATGTTTATTCATTAGTATACCGCTATACTTTCAAGAGTTTAATCAGATCTGGTGTTTGATTTGCAAATGCAAAGAGTAGACCGTAAACGAGCTTGCCGCCATACTTACCATTCAGGATCTAACGCAAAGTGAACCAGAAGAACATAGAAGTACAGGAAATGGTCCGGAAACGCTATGAGCATGGATGGACCACTGCCATTGAATCGGACAGTTTCGATAAAGGTCTCAATGAAGATGTCATCGTAGCGCTTTCCCGCATCAAAAATGAGCCGGACTGGATGACAGAGTGGCGGCTGAACGCGTTTCGTCTGTGGCAGCAAATGGAAATACCCCGATGGGCGAAACTTGTGTATCCGGATCCGGACTTTCAGGACATCTCCTACTACTCAGCTCCTAAATCCGCCGTTTCGCCGCGCAGTCTGGATGAAGTGGACCCCAAACTGGTGGAAACTTTCACTAAACTCGGAATCCCGCTGGAAGAACAGAAACGGTTAAGCGGTGTCGCTGTTGATGCTGTTTTTGACAGTGTCTCCGTCGCAACAACTCATCAGCAGATACTGAAACGGCAGGGCATTATCTTCTGTCCTATCTCCGAAGCCATCCAGGAACACCCGGATCTTGTACAGAAATATTTGGGCTCTGTGGTTCCTCAGGGCGATAACTTTTATGCCTCTTTAAACTCGGCGGTCTTCAGCGGCGGTTCCTTTGTCTATATTCCTGCAGGTGTTACCTGTCCGATGGATCTGTCAACCTATTTTCGGATTAACGCAAAACATACGGGACAGTTTGAACGGACACTGATTATCGCTGAAGAAGGCTCTAAAGTAAGTTATCTTGAAGGATGCACGGCGCCTATCCGCGATGAAAACCAGCTGCACGCCGCCGTGGTGGAATTGGTTGCTCACAAAGATGCTTCTATCCGCTATGCCACTGTGCAGAACTGGTATGCCGGAGACGATGACGGTAAAGGCGGTATCTATAATTTTGTAACAAAGCGGGGCGCGTGTTTGGGCGATCGTTCCCATATATCCTGGACCCAGATAGAAACAGGCAGTGCCATCACCTGGAAATACCCCAGCTGCCTTTTAAAGGGGAAAGGCTCAGTAGGAGAGTTCTACTCTGTTGCCCTGACCAAGGGGAAACAGCAGGCAGACACAGGAACCAAAATGATTCATACGGGTGCAGATACGCGCAGTACCATTATTTCCAAGACTATCTCAGCAGGAAAAAGCGACAGCAGTTACCGGGGTCTGGTACGTGTCATGCCGGGAGCAGAAAATGCGCGCAACTACACCCAATGTGACAGTCTGCTCATGGGAAATGATTGCGGTGCTCATACCTGGCCTTATATTGATGTCCGCAATGACAGCGCTTCGGTGGAACATGAAGCATCCACCTCAAAGATTAATGAGGATCAGTTATTTTACTGTCAGTCACGCGGTATTGACCGGGAAGACGCCATCTCGCTGGTCGTCAACGGATTCTGCAAAGAAGTGCTCGATCATCTCCCCATGGAATTTGCCGTCGAAGCATCACGTTTATTAAGTGTAACACTGGAAGGGAGTGTCGGATAATGCTCAGTATTGTTGATCTGTATGCCTCAGTAAATGATCAGTTGATCCTGAAAGGATTGAATCTTCAAATCAATCCCGGAGAAGTGCATGCCATTATGGGACCGAACGGCTCCGGAAAAAGCACCTTGGCACAAGTGCTCGCCGGGCATGAAAACTACACGGTAGATGAAACACGGGGAAGTGTTGTATTCCAGGGGGAAGATCTTTTAGCGTTATCCCCTGAAGAACGGGCACGCCAGGGGCTTTTCCTTGCATTTCAGTATCCCGTGGAGATTCAGGGAATTACCAACAGCAGCTTTCTTCAAACCGCACTGAATGAGATTCGGAAAAGCCGGGGAGAGGAGGAAATGGATGCGCTGGATTTTGCACAATTTTTGAAAAAGAAAATGGAATTGGTGGAAATGCAGGAAGATTTTGCCGAACGCTTCGTAAATTTCGGCTTTTCGGGTGGCGAGAAAAAACGGAATGAAATCCTGCAGCTCGCCGTGCTGGAACCTGCTCTTGCCATCCTGGACGAGACCGATTCCGGCCTCGATATTGATGCACTACGCACCGTGGCTTCCGGTGTAAACAGGCTCCGTTCCCCACAAAGGTCATTCCTGCTCATCACACACTATCAACGCCTGCTGGATTATATTCAGCCGGACTTTGTTCATGTGCTCTATGACGGAAAACTCATACAATCGGGCGGAAAAGAGCTTGCTTTGAAACTGGAAGAGCAGGGGTATAACTGGATCCGTGAAGCAGAAGAAACGCTCCCGGCATAAGGCGTACTTTATGACTACTCCTCTAAAAGAGCACTATCTGGCAGAGATGACTCGTTTCCAAAACGGGGCCGCAGCGGAGGCTGTTACCCACATTCGCAGCAGAGGAAAATCTGCCTTTCAGCAGATGGATTTTCCGGGCACAAAAGACGAGGCGTGGCGCCAGACAAATATAAAACCGATTCTGGCGCATCCTTTTTTTCTTACCGGCGAAACTCAAACAGACGACGCTGAAATTAAAAAGCAGCTCGCCTTGCTCCCTATAGGCCCCGATGATTATTTTCTGGTTACGGTAAACGGGCGGTTCTCTCTTCGCCATTCCCGGCTGCCATCAGTTAGCCATGGCTATCTGGGCGGATTGAAGGAAGCCGTTGCAGAGGACATGGGAGCCACATTCACCGATCTTCTCCAGAGAAGTGCTTATCCGGCTCACGCTTTTCTCGCCTTAAATGACGCTTTTCTTAGCGATGGGACTGCCATCCTTTTAGAAGAAAATGTAAAACTGGATCACACCTTGCATATTGTCTGTCTCACCGGTGCTGCAGAAGATGCTTCGGCAATTCACGAACGGTGCCTCATTCGATTGAAACAGGGTGCCCGTGCATGTATTGCTGTTCATCATGCCGCTATTGGACATGCCCCGACGGTTTTGCATACCTTTGTCGAAGAATATGTTCTGGACAGAGATTCCGCATTGATTCGCCTGGAGTCGCTGCAGGATCGGGCTGATGACTACCGTATCAGCAGGCTAACCGTCAAACAAAAAGAAAATAGCCGTCTGAAATCTTTTTCTTTTGCCCTCGACCCCGGTAAAATTACAAGAAATGAAATTCAGGTCGAACTACAGGAAGCGGGATGCACTTCCAAGCTGTACGGCATGGCGCTGAATACGGAGAAAAAACTTCTGGATAATGATCTCCTCATCCACCATCGCGCACCGTCCTGTACAAGCCGCATGCGGTACAAACAGATGCTGAACGGCAGCAGCCGCGGTGTGTTTACCGGAAAAATTCATGTGGATAAAGATGCACAGCACACCAACTCGGAGCAGCTGAGCGCCAATATCCTTCTGTCCGGACAGGCGCGCATGGACGCAAAACCTCAACTTGAAATTTATGTTGACGATGTACGGTGCACCCACGGGGTTACCGTGGGACGCCCTGATCCCTTGGCGCTTTTTTACCTGCGGTCCAGAGGAATCGATTCCCCTCTGGGAACGAAAATGCTCAGCTTCGGTTTTGCTGAGGATGTTATCAGCCGTGTTCCTGATGAATCGTTGAAAAATTGGTTTTCAGCAGAATTCTGGAAACGAATCCAGCGTGAAACATGACCACTATTATTGAAAATTCCAAACCCTCTTTATACGAGCGGCAGCCGGAGATCTCCACACGCTTTCCTGTGCATCAGGTGCGAGAGGATTTCCCAATTCTCTCTTCAGAGGTGCGAGGCAGAAAACTGGTTTATCTGGATAATGCTGCCACCACACAAAAGCCACAAAGTGTGATTCAGGCTGTTACCCGATATTACAAAGGTGAAAACGCCAACATCCATCGGGGCGTTCACTATCTCAGCGAGCAGGCTACCCAAAAATATGAAAATGCGCGACGCAAAGTTGGCGCTTTTATAGGTGCCACCGTTAATTGCGAAGTTATTTTTACACGCGGAACCACAGAGTCCATCAATCTTGTAGCGCAAAGCTATGGCAGGGCTTTTGTCAGAGAAGGGGACGAAATTATTATCTCGGCGTTGGAGCATCACTCCAACATTGTGCCGTGGCAGATGCTCTGTCAGGAAAAAGGGGCTATCCTCCGCATTATCCCTCTGCTGGAAAATGGTGAACTGGATCTGGGTGTATTCGATAAATTACTGTCATCAAAGACAAAGGTTGTTGCAGTAACCCAGCTGTCCAATGTTCTGGGAACGCTTGTTCCCGTCAGGCAAATTTGCAAGAAAGCGCGCGATGCAGGCGCTGTTTCTCTTGTCGATGGAGCACAGAGCACCCCGCATCTTTCTGTTGACATGCAGCAGATTGGAGCCGATTTTTTTGCCTTTTCCGGACACAAACTCTACGGGCCTACAGGAATAGGAGTCCTTTACGGGAGAGCAGAACTGCTGGAACGGATGCCGCCTTATCAGGGCGGAGGCGACATGATCCGCTCCGTCAGTTTTGAGCACACGGAGTACGCAGATCTCCCCGGCAAATTTGAAGCGGGGACGCCGAATATTGCAGGCGCAATCGGACTGGGCGCCGCCATTGATTACCTGCAGAGCCTTGGAATGGAACGCATCGCCGCTTATGAGGCAGAACTTGACGGTTACACCCGCAGCCGCCTCCAGGAGGTGGAAGGGCTGCAGATCCAGGGCAACCCGGAAGAACACCGGGGCGCCGTTTCCTTCACGCTGGATGGTGTCCATCCCCATGATATCGGCCAGCTGCTGGATCAGGAAGGCATAGCCATACGGGCTGGGCACCATTGTGCGCAGCCGCTCATGAAATGTCTGGGCGTTCCCGCTACCGCCCGGCTGAGTGCAGGGTTGTATAATACCCGTGAAGAAATTGATATGCTGGCTTCAAGTCTTCAAGGCTTAAGGACACTTTTCCATCCATGACCGCTTCAAGAAACTTATATGAGCAGGTAATTCTGGATCACAACAGGACCCCCCGCAATTACGGAGAGCTGGTAAATCCGGACGCAACCGTGGAAGGCGTTAACCCGCTTTGCGGTGACTCCTTTGTGCTCTATGCCTGTTTTGACGGAGACCGCATATCAGATATCCGTTTTTCAGGTCACGGCTGCGCCATTTCCAAAGCCAGTGCGTCTCTCATGACCACTGTGGTCAAAGGGGAAAGCAGACAAAAAGCGCAACAGCTTTTTGAGCATTTTCATGCAATGCTGCAAAGTGATGCCCTTGTTGCTCCTGATGAAGAAACGCTGGGCAAACTCATTGTTTTCGCAGGCGTTCGGGAATATCCCATGCGAATAAAATGCGCCATGCTGGCGTGGCATGCGCTGCATCAGCTGCTGAAAGACAATGATCCTTCTTAATTGATCTCGTGCAGTCCTTCATACATGATGTAATGTTTTTTAATCGGCAGCTTATCCATCCACGCCCGTGTTTCCAGCGTTTTGTAAGGTCCCGTTCCCGGGCCTTCTCCCCGGTCGTTATCCCACAGCCATTTGGGCGTCGTCCACAGGCAATAGGACGGGTTGACTTTCTGGTAAAACGATTCTCCCACGCCTGCCTGACCGTGATGTGCCATCTGCACATATTCTGAAGGCAACGACTCGGCAAGCGGGCTTTTCAGCAGTTTTTCACCGCCTTCCAGTCCCAGATCCCCTAGAAACAGAACAGACTTGACGCCGTCGCTCACCCGGATTACCAGAGATGAGTTGTTTAAGGGATTGCGGGTGAGCTCAGGGTTGCGAACACTCAAAACGTGAAATTCCAACCGGTCTATTTTAAACTTCTGATCAGGCTGCGCATCCTCGCAGAGAACCCCGGATTGAGAAAGACTCTCACTGAAAGCAAGAAAAGACGCATACTCTCCGTCGCTGCAATGATCTTTTACCCATGACAATTCAGGAAAAGACGCAAACAGTTTCTTGATCTTCGGAGCAGTTCCAGTATCAAACAGCACGCCCAGCGCGTCCATATGGTCTAAATGTGGATGGGTAATGATCCATAGTTCCACTTCCGATGCCCGCGCCGCAATAAATTCCCGAAGATAGGGAGCGTCACATTTCATCCCGCCGTCCAGCACGATCAATTTACCTTCAGGCGTTAAAATGACATAGGACATCATTTGTGTGGGTCCCTGGCTCGGCAGCTGCCATAAAGTAAAGCTGTCATCGCCGACACAATTTTGAGAAGCAAAAACTGCAGAAAAAAATAACGCCGTACAGACTGGCAGTATCAAACAGTAACGATAACTCCTCATGATAGATACTCCTTTCGTTTTTGGTCTTCTATAGTATCTCAGTATGGTAACAGATAAATGCACGGACAGACCACGAAAAAAAATCATTTCATCGTCTATCCCGTTAATTTTGCCTGACTTTAAAAGCCTCTGCCAATAGGTCGTTGGCGTTCGCAGGCTGGCGAATTTTATGGTTTAAGCCAGAGAATTTTGGCGCAAGGACAAGATAAGTCTCACGTAAAAAGAAAATGTATCCATTCTTCCATTTGCAGGCGACACTGAAAAAGACACCCGACCGAATCTGTATATGAGTTATGCCTTAACGTCTGCACTCTGCGCCACCTCGTCCCCGGCCATATTTCCGCACTCCCCGTCATTCCTGCGAAGGCAGGAATCTTGATCCGCACTAAGATCCCTGCCTTCGCAGGGATGACAGTGTTAGGAATATGCGATGAGATAGAGAGACATACAATAACCCGGCATTCGGTTAAGCACTTCCGTCTTATACCCCTGGAAACGCCAATCTCCGCATTGGCACTCAAGCGGGTCATGATGTAGACAGTCACTCGGATCCGCCGCGGAAATATATCCTACGGCATATCACCTCCGTTATTTGACCCAGCCGTCTGGTATTTATTCGTATTTATTTCCACCGTCACTGAAATTACTGGTAAGATTTTAGATGGCTTGATTCGCGCTCTTGCAGGGTGGAAAACCCTTTTGTCATAATGACTCGGAATCGGTTCTTACTATTACATCCTCCATCTGCACTGCCTTTTCCCCGAGAGAGAAAGATCACTTATGAAATTCCCACGCTGCCTGCTTGTCTCCAGCCTTTTCACCCTTTGTGCCGCCTTTTTGGCGATGCCGACCCACGCCGATTACAGAGCAGGGCAATGCTACGATACCGCCTGGGACGCCTTTCAGAATCCGGACAACAGCTTCAGGGGGAAGCCGTTCTGGTCCTGGAACGGGAAACTCCGCAAAGAGGAATTGCTGCGGCAGATAGAAGTGCTGGAGGAAATGGGCTTCGGCGGTTTTTTCATGCACTCACGTACCGGTCTTGCCACAGAATATCTGGGCGAAGAATGGTTTGATCTGATTAATGTTTGCGCCGATGAAGCGGAAAAGAGAAATCTGGAAGCCTGGCTCTACGATGAAGATCGCTGGCCCAGCGGCTCGGCAGGGGGTAAAGCCACTGAAGATCCCCGGTATCAGATGAAATATCTTCTCATGGAAATAATGGACGCCGCCGAATTCAAATGGGAAGAGCGTTTTATCGCCGCTTTTTCATGCACTCTGGAAGGGATTAATTACAGTGCGCTGAAGCGTCTGGATAAAGAGTCTTCTGCTCCCGGAGAGGGGAGAACAGTGCTTGCCTTTTCTGTCAAACCGATGGACAGCAGTTCCTTCTACAATGGGAACACCTATCTGGATACGATGAACGCCGAGGCAACACAGCATTTCATTGAAATCACGCACGATGCCTATAAAAAGCACTGCGGTGACCGCATTGGCACTTCCATTAAAGGCATTTTCACGGATGAACCGCATCGTGGCATGGTGATGTGTCACAAAGTGGATCAGGGCGGCCTGAGTGCGTCCGAGCGCTGCACGCCCTGGACTCCGGCTCTGCCCGCCGCTTTTCAAAAAGAGTACGGCTACGATCTGCTGGATCATTTGCCTGCTCTTTTCCTCCGTCCGGAAGGGCAGCGTATTGTCCGGGTCAAATGGGAATACATGGAACTGATTCAGAAACTATTTCTGGAGAACTTTGCAAAACCCATACAAAAGTGGTGCAGAGAAAACCAGATGATCCTGACGGGTCACGCACTTCATGAAGACACGCTGGGCGCTCAGGCGGTACCTTGCGGCTCCATGATGCGTTTTTATGAATATATGGACTACCCTGGAGTAGACGTTCTGACGGAAGGCAATAAAAATTACTGGATTGTCAAGCAGCTGTCATCCGTTGCCCGGCAGTTGGATAAGAAGTGGCTGCTCTCGGAACTTTACGGGTGTACCGGCTGGCAGTTTAACTTTGCTTCTCACAAAGCTGTGGGCGATTGGCAAAGCCTTCTGGGGATCAACCTGCGATGCCACCATTTGTCCTGGTATACCATGGAGGGCGAGGCAAAGCGCGATTTTCCTGCCAGTATTTTTTATCAGAGCGCCTGGTACCCCGAATATAAAGAAGTGGAAACATACTTTTCACGCGTGCAGGCATTCATGTCCCGGGGCGAGCCTGAATGCAATATCCTTGTGCTGAATCCCGTTGAAAGCGCCTGGGCACAGATTTACACAGGCTGGGCAACCTGGCTATCTGCCGCCGCTCCGGAAGTCGTCGCGCTGGATCAGAAATATCAGCAATTATTGCTGTGGCTGCTCTCGGCACAAATGGATTTCGACATAGGAGATGAAGATATACTGGCGCGGCATGGAAAAATTGAAAAAGAAAGCACCCCCCGACTCACGATTGGAAAAGGCAAGTACGGGCTTGTGATTGTTTCGGGAATGGAAACGATCCGAGACACTACACTTGCGCTGCTGGAGCAATTTCAGGCAGCGGGGGGATCCATCCTTTTTGCCGACCTGCCACCAGCCTATGTGAATGCTGATGCTTCGCAGCGCGCCATCGACCTGGCTTCTGCAGCCTTGCGAGCCCCTTTTGAACGGGAACCCATTCTGGAAATCTGCAAAAAGTCGGCAGGGCAAAGCGTCGCACTCCACCATGAGTCCGACCCCGATATCTGCACCCGTATTTTCTGCCAAAGCCGCACAGATGAAGATCTCCGATTTATTATGGCGTTGAACACAGACCGGACACAGGCGGTTGAGGGCGTGCAAATGTCCGTACCGGGAAAAGGCGTTGTTGAAAAATGGGATGCGATGACAGGCCAACGAACCAGAATCCCAGCCGATTTCTCCGGAGGAATGCTTCGATTTTCGCTGGACTTTCCAGCAGGAGGAGAAAAGCTCCTCCTTATCAGACCGGATAGAGATCCCGGCGTTCCTCTGGAAAAGACCTACAAAGAATTGAAACGGACAGCCTTTGAAGGCGCCTGTCCCTATGAGTTGAGTGAACCGAACGTGTGTGTACTGGATCGCGCCTCCTGTAGCATAGACGGAAAAGCGTTTGGCACCCCCATGGAAATTTTGAAAGTCGACCAGTATGTGCGTGATCATTTCGGTCTGGCACGACGGGGCGGAGAAATGGTGCAGCCCTGGTTCACCGGGATGAAAGACCGGGTTATTCAAGGCAGGGTCACTTTGCGCTATGACTTTGAGGCAGAGATTATTCCAGAGACCCTTTATCTGGTCCTGGAACAGCCCGACGTCTTTCAGGTTCTCATTAACGGCACAGAACTTTCTGTGAAAGAAGACGCCGGCTGGTGGGTCGACACCTGTTTGAGAAAAATTACGCTTCCCGTAAACCTTCTGAAAAAAGGGGAAAATCTAATTGAAGTTACTGTGGATTTTCATGAAGAAATCAATCTCGAAGCCTTATATCTGCTTGGCAACTTTGGTGTTAAACTGGACAGGATCCGGCGGATTTTAACAGATCTGCCCGACACATTGGCGTTCAGTGATGTTACGGAACAGGGGCTTCCATTCTATTCCGGTGCCATTGATTATCTGCTTACTCTCGCACAACCTGCTAATGAACCGGTGGGTGACGCCTTTATCAGCCTTCCTTCTTTTGAAGGGGCGTGCGCCAAACTCTGCCAGGGAAAAGAAGATGATCTTATTGCCTGGGCGCCCTATGAGGCTCCTCTTGAAACTGAGCAGGGCGGAGACCAGAAAATCAGGCTGCGGGTACTATTGACAAGACGCAACACCTTCGGTCCTCTCCATCAGACAACACTGAAAACTGCAGCATACGGTCCCGGAAACTGGGTCACTACAGGAACAGGTTTTACAGAACACTACAATCTGTATCCTGCCGGGCTGTTGCAGGCACCTGAACTGATCGTGCGCGAAGCGATATAAGCAATGGCCTTGCCGGGGAGCAACTGACAGATGAAACGTACTTCTTTTCCTGTTTTTATGTTTATACTGTGCTTCGGGCTTTTTTTGCCAAATGCACATCCTGAGGAGCAGGAGTGGTCTATCTATATCGGCACCTACACACACGGTGAGAGCAGAGGCATCTATCACCTGACGATGAACAGGGAAACCGGAGAGATGGGCCTTCCGTCACTTGCAGCTGAAACAGAGAATCCCTCCTTTCTGGCATTGCATCCCGACGGAACGGTTCTGTACAGTGTCGGAAATGCCGCTGATGGAGAAAACGGAACAAAAGGGTATATCAATGCCTTTTCCATTGATCGCAAAACAGGAAAACTAGACTTCATTAACCGGCAGGAAGTCAGAGGAACAGAGCCTTGCCATGTTGCTGTGTCCCGTGGAGGAAACTATGCAGTTACCGCCAATTACGGGAATGGCAGTGTGACCTGTTTCCCGCTGGAACCAGACGGAAAAGTGACTGCACTGTGTGATTACAGGATGCACAGCGGATCGGGCATAAACCCTTCACGCCAGGAAGCGCCCCATGCCCACTCTGTCACTTTCAATGCGCTGGGCAACCGGCTCTATGTCGCCGATCTCGGTATAGACAGAGTGCTGGTCTATCGTTTTGATGCACAACGTGGTTTAATTGATTCTGAAGAAGAAGCCTCTCTTGCTGTTGATGCCGGATCCGGGCCAAGACACTTTGCTTTCCACCCGCAAAAAACGGTGGCATATATCGTTAATGAACTTGCGAACACAGTAACGGTATGTCAATACAATGCTTCCAGCGGAAAACTCAGTTTCCTGCAGACAGTCCCTACGTTACCACCTGATTTTAAAGGGGAGAGCACTACTGCGGAGATCAGGGTGCATCCCTCCGGGAGATTTGTGTACGCCTCCAACAGAGGACACGACAGCATCGCTGTTTTTTCAGTGGACCCAATCAGCGGAAAACTGGCTCCTTCCGGTTTTGCCTTTACAAAGGGGAAAAACCCGCGCCATTTTTCACTTTCTCCGGATGGGCGTTTCTGTATTGTGGGGAACGCGCTGAGCGATACCCTTTGCCTATTCACTGTGAATGGTTCCACCGGCGCTCTGGAAGCCACTGAACAGGAGGTGGCTGTCCCATATCCGGTATGCATTCTCTTCGACGCAAAGGCAAATAAGCAGTGAAATTCCCGGGAAAGAGAAAACTGACTTTCAAAGTTGCGCCTCCATTTCTCCGCTCCCGGAAAAAAATATTGTGCTTCTACCCCTAAAAAGCGCATAATATTCACCGTTCCCCCTCAACTTATCGCGAATCCCGGGTGTTTTCCACCACTTATTCAGGACGCCTCCATCGAAATAGGGCGGGGTTTGCGTTCACAGCCTTTCTCAGGCGCCGGAGTCTTTTATCCATGCATCCCATCAGTTCTATCAGAAATGTCGCTATAATTGCCCATATCGACCACGGGAAAACTACGCTTATTGACAGCATTTTCCGCGCTGCCCACATGTTTCGTGAAAATGCACGGGTTGCACAGCGTTTCATGGACAACAACGAGTTGGAGCGGGAACGAGGCATTACGATCCGTTCAAAGCATTGCACTGTGGAATGGAAAAACTACCTTATCAATATCATCGATACGCCCGGACACGCCGACTTTTCCGGAGAAGTAGAGCGTGTGCTTTCCATGGTGGACTCAGTTCTACTTCTTGTGGACGCCAACGAAGGCCCTATGCCGCAAACAAGATATGTACTGATGCGGGCACTGCGCCTCGGGCTGCGTCCCATCGTGATTATCAATAAAGTCGACCGGCCGAATGCGGAGCCGCTGCGTGCTCTTGATGCCACCTTTGATCTGTTCCTCACGCTTGGTGCCACAGAAGAACAGTGCGACTTTATTACGCTGTATGGTTCCGGTTTGAATGGGTGGCTATCCCGGAACCCGGAGGGGTCGCCTGAAGAAGGGATGGAAGCACTTTTTGAGACGATTGTAACCCACGTTCCTCCTCCGAAAGGAAAAGAAGATGCCCCCTTCCTGATGCAGGTGAACGCGATCGGATGGAATGAGCACATAGGCCGAACCGGCACCGGAAGAATCCTTCAGGGACGTCTCACTAAAGGTATGGAGATAACCCGATGGACCACGAAAAGAAAAGAAGTTAAACGTCTGACTCTGGACACCGATACCTTTGAATGGAGTGTAACAGGCAGCAGCCAGGAAAAGGCTGTGTATCTGTGGGCAACCCAGGGTTTATCCACTGTCTCGATCCATGAAGTCGGCACCGGAGATATTGTGACGCTCGCCGGTCCCAAAGAATTGAATATTGGCGACACCCTTGCTGCTGTCGAGCTGGAGAATCCTGCACTTCCGCCGCTTGATATCGAAGAGCCGACCGTTTCCATGATGTTTTTAATCAACAGCGGTCCTTTTTCGGGCAGGGAAGGAAAAGCCGTTACACAGCGCCAGCTCAAAGAGCGTCTGATGCGTGAGATACGTGTCAATGTTTCCCTCAGAGTGGAGGACACCGGGCGCATGGATGCCTTGAAAGTCTCCGGCCGCGGCGAACTCCACTTATCCATTCTTATTGAGGAAATGCGAAGAGAAGGCATGGAATTCTGCGTATCTGCCCCCGAAGTAATCATTCAGACAACAGAAGAAGGCAGCATTCTTGAACCTGTAGAAGAGGTGGTAATAGATGTCATGCGGGAGCATCAGGGGATTGTCATAGAAAAAGTATCCGAACGCAAAGGGGAACTGCTATCCATGCAAATCGGCACGGGGGAAATGATCAGGATGGAATTTCGGGTCCCAACCCGCGGGCTCATCGGCTACCGGGGAGAATTTCTTACTGACACCCGCGGACTCGGCATCATGGCATCGCGCTTTTCCGGCTATGCACTCTGGTATGGAAATATTCCGGGACGAAACAGAGGCTCCATGGTCAGTATGGATACAGGGTATGCGACCGGGTACAGCCTTGAAAACCTGCAGCAGCGAGGTACTTTATTCATCTCTCCAATGACAGAGGTGTATACCGGGATGATTATCGGGGAAAACGCACGGCCCGGCGATCTGCCGTGCAATCCAACCAAACGCAAGCAGTTGACAAATCATCGTTCCGCAACAAAGGAACAGACGGTTACCTTTGATGTCCCCCGTACATTAAGTCTGGAGGAAGCATTGGAATGGATCGGCAAAGATGAGCTGGTTGAAATAACCCCTTCGGCAATCAGACTCCGAAAAACAGTACTCGACTTCGAGGAACGAAAGAAAATTGAACGGCATCTCAGTGCTGTGGAAGGATAGTCGTAGAAAGCCCTGTCGGGCGCAGGCACTTTTTATCGACACCATTGGAGAACAGTTTTATGATCAAGTTTTTTTCTGCTCATGCCTCTATGATGATCGCAATGCTTTGCATCCTTGCGGGAGCGCCGGGAACTGCTGCTGCAAAGGAATGTAACCGGATAACAGGGGAGAGCCTGGTTCTGGTTAAAGAAGAGCCTGCCTCCCTGATATTTAAAAACATCCGGCCGGATACTGTAACAGTAAGAAATACTTACCTTCCGGGAAAGGAAAATACCGTCACTTATAAAGAAGGCGTGGACTATCTGCTTGATCCTGAGGCGGGTACACTGTGCCGCATCGCAGGGTCTTCCATCCCCGATTTTTCGAAAAACATGTTGTACGGGCAGGCGAACTTCAGTCATGCCGACTTTCCGGGCTTTGGCAATACTGACTTTTTTGTTTATGTAGACTATGAATCAGAAGACAGCTCTTCGCTTTTTATGCCCACGGAGCAGGGGGATCTGTTGCCGCGGACAAAAGAAAAACTGACGCAGGGGCAGCCGTTAAAACTCATTGCTTTTGGTGACAGTATCACGGCCGGCGGTGATGCCTCTGAGGTAAAACTGCAATTCCCTGAACGCTATGCAGCCTATCTGAGAGAAAAATATCCCAATGCCGACATCCGTCTGGAGAACGGAGCAACAGGCGGGGACAGCACGGCCGATGGTTTGGTTCGTCTGGAAGAAAAGGTGCTCAGCCGCACACCTGATCTTGTGCTGGTCGCCTTCGGCATGAATGATCACAATAAAAGAGGGATCAATCCGGAAAACTTTCATGCCAACCTGAGCGACATTGTTTCCTCCATACGGGAGAAAACAGGGGCTGATATTATTCTTCTTTCCACCTTCCCGCCCAATCCCTTATGGAGGCACGGATCCCACTGTATGGAACAGTATGCCCAGATAACAAAGCAGGTTGCCCGGGAGCAGAACTGCGCCTATGCGGACGTTTACTCCGTCTGGATGAAAGTGCTAGCAAGAAAAGACTTTTCAAGTCTCCTTGGCAATAATGTAAATCACCCAAGCGATTTCGGACACTGGCTTTATTGCGAAGTTCTAAAAAGCGTTTCTTTTTAAACACTTTCCATGTACAGCAACTTGTACTAACGTTGATTATGGTACAATACGACGGCATGCCCTTTTAAAGCATGCCGTTTTTTCTTTGGAAAGAAGCCTGATGAATTCATTTCGAAAACGAACCTATACCGGAGTGCAGGAATTTTTTGGAGATCTTTGTTTTCTGCTTGCCCGATTTAAGCAAGTCCGGAAAATAATGAGTGGCAAAGGCTTGGATCCTGCGTTTCGCGAACGCCTCATGCTTGCTGTTACCCGTGTGAATGACTGCCGCCATTGCATTCGCTTTCATACAAAAGCTGCTCTGGACGAAGGAATGGCACAGGAAGAAATCAGGCAGTTTCTGGCAGGCGAATATGATCACTGTCCGGAAACACAGATGGAAGCTGTTCTTTTTGCAGAAAGATGGGCGCACGCCGGCGGGCAAGCCGAAGCTGAAGATCTGAAAAATCTTATATCTTCTTATGGTGCCGAAACTGCACAAAACATACAAATTGCCCTCCGAATCATTCGGGCTGGAAATCTGACAGGAAACAGCATTGATGCTTTGTTATTTAAAATTTCATTGGGACGTTGGGGAAATGGATAGCCCTTCCGGACCGACTGCAAAAAAACTGCACTCTTTTGTCTAGCTCACTGGATATGTGATACAAGTGTAATTGCTGGTCCTGACGGGACAGTAGAGCGAGCAATAAAAAACTGATTGATTAAACCACCATGAATGACACAGCTGCTGACAGCACAATCACAGATCCGCCGGCGAAACTGCTGCGCAATATAATTCTGCTCGGGCACTTTTTTTGCCTTGTTCTGGCAGTTGTCTATGCTCTTACCTGGTTTTTGTATGGCAAACCTTATGATCAGGCCTGGCGAATTATTTTTCTCTCCCTGACTCTGGGGCGTGCTGCTGCCGTAGGGGCCTGCGCCAAAATGGGCTTTGGTCTTTCCTTCATATTTTATCAGATTGTATTTGTAGACCTAATTTTTATTCTCTATCTGTATCCTTTGTTCGCCAAAGGATTCAGGCAGATTGTCAGGATACGTTATATTGGCGGCTATCTCCAATCTATCCATGAAGTGGCATTGGGATATAAATCTACAGTTGCGCCTTATGGTGCCATAGGTCTCACGCTTTTTGTTGCCTGCCCTTTATGGAGCACCGGTCCCCTGATAGGAACACTTGTCGGCTACATTATCGGTCTTCCCGCCATTATTGTACTGTCCGCTGTGACGCTCGGAAATATCCTCGCAACCGTTTTCTGGATTTGGCTTTATGACTGGCTGGATAACTGGAGCAGCATGCTGTCGCTTATTCTAGTTATTTTTGTTTTCATTTTATCCACGGCAGGCCTGGTCCTGGCCGGCATCAAAAATTTTAAAAAAGGGCTTTCTGACACAGTTGGTAAATAAACAAGGTTTTATTCTGATACCCCGGCTGATTGCGGGCGTTTAAAAAGGAAGGGAGAAGTAAATGACTAATCTTCAACCGGGTCTCATAAAGAAGCAATTTACTTCCGGGCTGACCGGATACCATTATCTCGTTTTAATGGTTGCCTGCCTGGGCTGGGCCTTTGACACCATGGATCAATGGCTCTTTGTTTTTGTCAAGCAGCATGCGCTGCGCGAGCTGCTCGGTCCACTGATGAGCGACGCCGAAGTGACGCGCCATGTCGGTTATGTGCAATCCTGTATGCTCATTGGATGGGCGACGGGCGGTCTGATCTTCGGCATGATAGGGGATCGGCTGGGGCGAACCCGAACCATGGCAATAACCATCCTCATGTATGCAGGCTTTACCGGTCTGAGCGGGCTGGCGCAGAACTGGCAGCAGTTTGCCATTCTTCGCTTTCTGATGGGTCTCGGCGTCGGCGGAGAATTTGCAGCCGGTGCCGCGCTTGTGGCTGAAACCTTTCCGGAACACGCCCGGGCTGTAGCCCTTGGTATCGTACAGGCAGCTTCCGCATTCGGCAACATCGCTGCAGCAGGAATTAATTTCGCCATGGCTTCCATTCTTCCCCCTGATCAGGCCTGGCGCTGGATCTTTGCTATTGGTATTATTCCCGGACTTCTGGTGTTCGTCATTATCATGTTCATTAAAGAGCCGGATAAATGGAAAGAGGCGAATGCAAGAGCCAAGCAGCTGAAAGCGGAAGGGATCAAGCAGACGGGGAGCCTTCTTGCTCTATTCACAGAAAGAGGTGTTCGAAAAAACACCTTGGTGGGCGTCGGCCTTGCTACCATTGGCGTCATTGGTTTCTGGGGCATCAGCACCTGGACCCCGGAACTGCTCCGTAGTATTCTGGATCCCACCTTGCCCGCCCTAACCAAAGAACGTTATGTCAGCCTGGCGGGAATGGCACAGAACCTCGGCGGCTTCTTCGGTGCTCTATGCTTTGCCGTTGTAGCCAATCGTTATGGACGTCGGGCGGCATTTGCACTGGCGTTAATCGGTTCTTCCATAATCATCCCGGTCACTTTTCATTACACTACAGCCTTTACATTGGCACTTGCTTTTTTCTTTGCCATGGGATTTATCCTGCTTTTCTTCCTGAGCGGATTTGCTATTTATTTCCCGGAGCTTTTCCCGACGCGTCTGCGCGCTACAGGAACCGGCTTCTGCTACAACGTGGCGCGCTATCTGGCAGCCTTTTTCCCCGCCTTTTTCGGGATTCTGGCAGGGCGCTTCGGCATTGGAAATGCCGCAATGATACTCTCCGCTTTCTTTATCCTTGGTCTTTTTATCGTTTATGTTGCGCCTGAAACCAAAGGAAAGCCCTTACCTGAATAATCGAAGCCTGTCTACGTACTGAAAGCATTAAAGGGCTGCATGGATCACCTGTCCTGCAGCCCTTTTCTTAGTTACCTCTATTCGGATTCCATTCAAGGAGCGACTGTTACTTCGTAGAGTATCGTACGTCTGGAAGGCAATGAGGTATCATCCGGCGCTGCAACATTAACTTTAACCTGATAAGCACCGGCTTTCAAAAATGTGTGCCTAAAATTTTCTAATTCCGACAGGAACTCATTGTTCACATACCATTTGTGCTGGGCATACCCCAGCGGTGCTTTAAATGTATTACGTGCATTAATTTTTGTGGAAAACGGCACCGTTTCGTCACCACGGGGAAGAACTTCAGAGCGGGCTTCCGCCTGTGCAACCACCTGATTTCCGCAGCGCTCTTCATAGACAACATGCAATGGACCCGGCTGGTCAAGAGATATCAGCAAGCGACTGTCTTTTGAGACGATCTCATTATTAATCCACCAGCAGGCGCTATATTCAGGAGCACAACCCATATCTATGTCGAGGCGGGTCCCCTCCAGATAAAAGGATTCCAGTTCCAGAAGGGGGATACGCTTCTCCGTTGAACGCAGCTTCACTCCGGTTGTGCCGGTATCAGCGTAAGCAGTCGGAGAAGCCGAGGGCAGCGTAATTCGAACAGGGATGCGAAGTTCACCCAGACTCGTCGCTACGACAAGAAGATAACTGCCGTCCTCTGAACGTTCGGTAGTCTTCACGTATATCCTGCCGTCTTTGAACTCCACTTGAATCATATGCGGGTATGAACTGGAGTCTGTATAAAATTTCCAGTGATCCACCGATAAGGAGGAGACAGGCTGATTCTCCGCAAAGACCTGAAGTGCGTGGGTGTCACTGTGACCGGAGAAGAAAAGCATTTCAGGTTCAGCTGTGAGCGCCGCAAAAACAGCAACAGACCACAATACCGCTGCCGCACCGATGAGCGTAACAGGCAGCCATGATACTTGTCTTGATATGACCGGCATGATTTTTCCCTTCAGACAAAGACATTCATTTATATTTATTTAATTCCCCAAAGTGCATTCACGTTCCATGAAAAAGCCCGCATTGCCAATAAGACAATGCGGGCAGAAAAAACAGGGAAGGGGCTTATTTGCCGTACACTTCGACTTCCACATAGTGGTTGAAGTCATCAGCGGTATTGCCGCTGGAGTAGAGGCGCACATAGCGTGCGGAAACACCCTTGGCATCCATCAGACGACCCTGATAGTTTTCCTGATATTCTTTGTCTTCGCCAACACCAAGACCGGAAGAATTATCGTGGTCGTTGTTATAAATCGTGGTTACACCGTCGGAAAACTCTTTATCATTGGAGGCCTGAACGACGATATCAAAATAAACTCGTTTGCCTTCGTGGAAGTGCCATACGACAAGCGCATAGATTTCTTTTTCTTCTTCAAGATCAATCTGTACCCACTGAAGGTCGCCGGGAATTTCAACCGTGCTGGACCGTGCGTAGTCTTTGTCTCCGTCCGTGATCTGCGTCAATTTGCCGTGCAGAGGGGCTTCACTGGAAGTAACAGGTTTATCTTTGGAAACAAGGGCAGTGCCTTCCGGAGCCATGAAAGGCGGGCGATCTTTGAAATCTTCAGGCTCAAGATTGGGAGACCAGTAGTCAATAGGCGTTCCACCGAAAAAAGGCTCAGGAAGTTCAATTTTAATTTCCACATCATCAGCAACAGCGACAGGGGCCGCAGCAAGTCCGAGGCATACGAACCCGGCGAGCAGGGCTGCCGACCACAACATACTCTTCTTGCTCATACTACACTCCTTTTAAAAAAGTTTTGGGGGTTGAAAAGGTGGTTACTTAGACCAGTCAGACACCGTCCGCATGCCTAACAGGGTTCAGTATACCATACAAGAGACACTTAACTCACTTCTTTATGCATTTTGTACGGGGAAGAGTGCATTTTTTCACTCCTTTTTCCTGTAACTGATGCACGCGCTGCATCAATGCGTTTATTAGACCGAAGGGATCCAGTTTCAGTTTCTCAGGCGACCCTCAATCGTTGAAGGGCAGCCACGCCTTTCATCAGATCAGACGATTACGGGAGGGATCTATTCATTCTTAAATAGATGTCTCCGGATCTTCTTCCGCCATAACCTCTGCCCGTTCTCTAATGCTTTGCAGCTTTGCCTCCTTCGGTTTCAAACGCTCAATAATGGTGTCCTGTTCTCTTCGGATTTCCATTTCTCTGGAGAGAAGGGATTCACATTCCTGTTGAACGGTTTCTATAACGTGCTCCAGTTCCTTGCGCATAGCCTGTTCAAAAGCCTCACCGCGCCGCTGTGAATAATTAAGAAGCATCGTAAGCACGGACTCTGAGGCAGACTCTTCCTGTGTTTCCTGCATCAGAAGTTTATGAGTTTCCTGTCGGAGTACAGGCATAATCTTTTTGATCCATCGCTCTTCGCTCCAGGCAAAGCGTGCAACCCACCCTCTGATAGTACCCATGAAACCGCCCACGCCAACACCTATGGCTGCACCGATAGCAGGAATAACTGAGGAAATGGATTTTCCCGTAAAAGTATTCAAGCCTGCACCAGCAGAACCGAAAACCTTTTTCTCTTCCGACTGCGCCGCATCCCAGGCGACATTCACTAAACGCTCAGGCTCGCTCAATGCGGCACGCAATTCACGGGCGCGGCTAATTTGGCGGGACACTTCTTCGGAAGTACGTTTTTCATTCGTTTCGATGACAGCACGAAGTTTTTTTATGACGCCTGTGGTGAAAACGTCCACTTCATGCTCCAACTGCGCCGCCAGCGGATGAAAATTCCCCTGGCGAATTTCCTTGAGCTGTCCTCTTTTACGGAGCCAGTCCAATAAAGGCTGGATAATTTCAGATTCTATCAAAGGTACTGTCAGCTGGGCCCGCAGGTGCGCATCATAGCCCGGACCGAAGACTTCATCCTGTTGCCCACCGTGAAACTGGATATTGTAACGCACCAGAATTGAATCCACTTCGGTACGAATGGTCGCCATCTGGTTGTTCAATAAATCCCGGTTTTCTTTCAGTTCAATGAATTTTTCAGGGTTGCGTGCCAGAGCAAGAGTATTGCTTATGGTGATCAGATAGTCTGAAGCACGTTCATAAACAAAGCGTGCCGCTCTGGTAAAGACAGCGTTGGATTTATTTTCATTGATCAGATAATCCATAAGCCGCTCTTTCAACAAAGGAAAGCGGCTTTGCCCCATCAGAAAAGCAGACAGATCCTCTTCCGGCGTATCGCTGTGCTCCAGGCGTTCCAATATGGAAGTGGGCAGCATCAGTTTGTTGTCAGCTAATGCCTCCTCAAAGGAGAGACGTTTCTGATCCAGTTCCAGTGCACTCAATGCTCTGTATCCGGACAGGAAGAAGATGTCAGAATGATCCGGAATATCATTGCGGCGAAATGTCTCCACCAACTGCCCGGCAGGCCCGAAAGTGCCTCTGGGATCAATTTCGTCGTTCTCCAGTTTATCCGCTTTATTCAGTACAAAGAAGACCCGGCGGTCACGGCAGGTAATAATTCTTTTGATGAAATTCAGATCATGGATATTTCCGACAAAAGCACTGTCCACAAAAGCAATGACCAGATGGCAATGCTCGATAATGTCATAGGTAATTTTCTGCCGTGTTTCGGAAATGGAGTGTACGCCGGGCGTGTCTATCAGTACGAGATCATCCTGAAGTGCCTCTTCGGGGAGGCATAATATGAGCGATTCCGTTTTTTCCCGAAGAGAAGAGAGATGCGGGAAGGCTTCGTCCGCGAGAACAGTAATCAGAGGTTCGAGAGCACGCCGCATGGAATCCGGATTCTGATCCTGGCACAACACAGAAATCTGAAGCGGATTTCCTTCACTTTCCACGATGACAGGCACAGCTGCAAGCGCTCGCTCCAGTGCTTCTATTTCGTGGCGGGATGCCGCCGTATCAAGAGAGAGCAGCAACTGCATTCTGTCTCCCCGCTGAATAAAAGTCAGGCGCGACGTGCACTCTTCAATATCCATGGGAAGATAAGAGCCGCCCAGGAAGGCATTCAGGGCTGTTGATTTACCCACATTGAAAGCTCCGAGAAAAACAACCCGGTATCTTCCGTCGCGAACAACGGCGTGCTGGTAGGAAACAGCTTTGCTTTCGTAGGCACGATCGCCGCAGTAATCTTCATCCAGACGTGAAAAATTCTCCAGATATTCCAATGTTTCCAGAAGCCACATCCGATTCTGTTCGTGAGAATTGGTCATCATGCCTCCTGCTCCTGCTGGTTGTTGCTGATAAGGGCGGTAAGTAAAGGATGAACAATGCGGTCAAGGGGGCAGGTACCCTCCGGAGTCTGGCATTTCGCTTCAAATTCATACAGAGCCACACGCAACGCGTCAAAACCTGCATCGCAAATATCACGTACTTCTCTTTTGACCCGGTGGCGATATTCGTCATCCTGATTACGGCGCGCAAACTCAAGTTTTGCCGACACAATATAAAAGGGCGGGGCTTTTACATGGCTATGGCTTTCTATGCGTTGCGCCGCTTTGTCTCTGATTCGGAGTATATCTCCATGATTTAATTGATCTGCCATATTCGCTACCACAAGAAAGCGTCCGGAAAACCGCTCCGCATAGTCTGTTATCAACGCCAGTGTATGACGGGCAGGCCAGTACTCCACAGTAGTCACAAGAACAATCAGGGACTTGTCAGCCGCCTTTCCTGCCGGTAGCAGCGTATCTTCCGCAACCTCAGTTGAGGTGCCCGGCGTGTCAATCAGCGTTAACCGTGTAAATGGAAACTGAGGTACCAGAACGGACAGCGCAGAAAAGGGGCATTTTGTTCTGCCATGACGCCGGGTGCTGAGAAATTGTGTATGCGACTGCTCAGTAAAAGTTTTTTCCTCGGGATTGTAGGCACTGTACGCAATCGTTTCTTCTCCTGAACGAGTCAGGAAGACAGGGGGGGTCCGGCTTTCTTCCCGGCTTGTAAAAAGAAGATTTCGTCGCATCAGGGCATTCAGCACCGAAGATTTCCCCACATTGAAATCGCCAACAAAAAGTGCCGCCGCTTCCGGTGTCGCTTGCGCCGTTTGGGAAAAAGAGTTGTTCATAGCTGATTTTTCTTCCTCATCATGCATAGTTGTGACACCCTGACCAGATCTGGTTTCAGTGTCCATACTCAGCAGTCCTTCCGGTTGGTAAATGCCACCAGGGCATTGAGTTTTTCCAGAGCAGCACCGCTATCAATGGAATAGCGTGCCCGTTCAACCCCTTCTTTCAATGTATCCACAAGCCCGCCCGCTACCAATGCCGGGGCAGCATTCAGCAATACCACGTTGCGGCAGGGCCCTTCCATTCCTTCCAGAACGTTTCGCGTAATTTCAGCGTTGACCTGTGCATCGCCGCCCAGAATCTCTGCCATTGCCGCAAGAGGAATACCCACTTCTTCAGGGTTCACCAGATATTCACGGATATCATTATTTTTGGCTTCACAAACGTAACTGGGGCCACTGATCGTTAATTCATCCAGCCCGTCGCGACCCGCAACGACAAAGGCATGGCGTGTTCCCAAAGAGAGAAGCGCCCGTGCCATCGTCGGCGCAAGCTGGCTGTTGAAGACCCCGACAACCTGTCGGTCAGCATTGGCGGGATTGGTTAATGGCCCCAGAATATTAAAGATGGTACGGATTTTTAACTCGCCACGGACGGGTGCCACATGCCGCGCCGCCAGATGAAGAGATTTGGCAAAAAGGAACCCGATCCCCAGTTTATCGATGCTTTTGCCTACCTGATCCGCTTCCAGCTCAATATTAACTCCGAGCGCTTCCAGCACATCGGCACTGCCGCAGCGACTTGATGCCGCACGGTTTCCATGCTTGGCAACGGCGACTCCGGCACCGGCAACCACCAGTGCCGCTGTGGTGGAAATATTAAAGGTGCCTATGCCATCTCCGCCGGTGCCACAGGTGTCGACCAGGGGCGAACGGGAGGTCTGCACAGGAGTAGCAAATTGACGCATCACCTGGGCAAAACCGGTAATTTCTTCTGCAGTTTCGCCTTTCATGCGCAACCCGATCAGAAGTGCCGCCGCCTGCGCTGGCGTTGTTTCACCGGACATCAGTTTATCCATCGCCTCTGCGCTTTGCTCACGGGTCAGATGTGCGCCGCAGCATAAAAGCGAAATTAGGTCATGTATACTATACATGGGCATGAGCAGACCGACTCCTTATTTTCTTTATAGCAACCCCAACCCTGACTGAAGCCTATAATACTGTTTTTATGAGACCATGTCAAAGCCTGTCACCTCACAAAGTCTTTGCCTTTTCCCTGTCACTTGTCGGTTTTTATTCCCCTGTTTCACCGACAAATATGAAAAGTTTTTCAGTAATCCCTATATATTGGGGAAAAATGAGTTTTCAAGCACTTTTCAGCCTGTGGATAACTTATCCCCGTACCTGCATGTTTCAGGAGTCATCGTTTGAAAAAGAAAACAGTCAATAAACCTTAGTCACCATTACACTCCATATCTTATTGATACACAAATGTTTAATACTTATTTTGGAGGAGCGCTTCCAGTGTTTATTTTTATTCCTCAATAGAATCATGCGCTTTTCTGCTGTGGAAAACCTGTGGATAACTTGTGTTTTTATGCTTTACAACATATAGTCAACCTGAATTAATTTTTAAAAAATGACCCTGTAACAGCGTCTTTGTTCGATTTAGCAACGTTTTTTTGATATGCTTTTGTTTATAGTAATTATGTCAGCTAAAAAAGTAACAAGAAGAGAACAGCGAGGAGATAGTATGAGCAGCATTTCACGCAGAAACTTTTTGTGGTCTTCTCTTGCGACCGCCGGGCTTGCCGGGCTCCATCTGTCCCGGACGGCCGCCGAAACTACCATTCAGGGCTTTGATGAAACGGGGACAACTCTTCAGGCAGGTGCCATATGGCAGCCTGTTTCCGACCGGAAAATCAAGGTGGGTATTGTAGGATATGGCGTATGTCGGTTCGGTGCCGCTTTTGGCTTTCAGGATCATCCCAATGTGGAAATCGTTGCTGTCAGCGACCTGCTTCCGGATCGCTGCGCCGCCCTGGCGAAGGCTTGCCGCTGTGAGAAAAGCTATCCTTCTTTGGAAGACCTGATTAAAGACGACGAAATCGAAGCAGTCTTTATTGCCACCGATGCGCCTGCTCATGCGTGGCACAGTATTACTGCCATGCGCCATGGCAAACATGTGGCGTGTGCTGTCCCTGCTGTTTTTGGTTCTCTGGAAGATGCCGACCAGCTTTATGAGACCGTAAAATCAACAGGCATGACCTATATGATGTTTGAAACCACGGCTTTCCGCAACGATGCCTACGCCATGCGTACATTGTACAATGCGGGAGCATTCGGCAACATGCTGTATACGGAAGGCGAGTATTACCACTACATGGATACGCCCATCGATTCTTTCCGTGGGTGGCGCATCGGTCTGCCGCCGCAATGGTACCCGACCCATTCAAACGGATACCATACCTGCATTACCGGTGGCGGCTTTACAGAAGTTTCGTGCCTGGGCATGCGCAGTCGGATTGATTGTTTCGATCCGAAGAACAACCGGTACCAGAATCCCTTCGCTACAGAAATTGCACTTTTCAGAACAAGCGAAGGCGGTTCTGCTCGCATGGCTGTCAGTTGGGATACGCCGGGACTCGAAGGGGAAGTGGGGCGGGTACGCGGGGAAAAGGGGAGTATGACCGACCTGAACTATCAGGGACTCGCTGACATCTCGTCTGTCTCTCTTGAAAAAACGCCGCTTCCGCCTGGAATGGAAGCAGGCGGTCATGGCGGCTCACACGGTTATCTCTGCAATGAGTTTATTATGGCTCTTCTGGAGGGGCGGACACCCCTCGTACATATTGCGGAAGCGCTGAATATGACTGTGGCGGGCATTGTAGCCCATACAAGTGCACTCAAAGATGGCGAGCTGCTTAAAATACCGCAATACACACTCTGATCGCAGCCAAGACTGAAACAAAAGGACAGCCTCCGGAGATCTTTAAATATCCCGGAGGCTGTCCGATTTTTTTTATGTCGGTCAGCTAAAGGATCAGAGCGAGAGGCTCTTTTTCAGAAAATCAAAACTCTCCTGCGCACACTCAAAAATATCTTTTTCTGCATTGTCCTGCTCGTAAATATACCACTCAACGCCGGCTTCTTTCCCTGCTTCAAAAATCGCCTGCCAATTCAGCGCACCTTGCCCCAAAGGCACAAACTGAGCGCGCCGCCCGAGTTTTCTGGTTTCCAGACAGTCTTTGGCGTGAATCATAGGACATCTGTTTTTGAACTTTTTTATATAGTCCGCCGGATCGGCACCGCCGAGAAAAACCCAGGCAAGATCGAGCTCAGCGCATAAATCACTTGTCGCTTCCATAAGGATGTCTATTTTGGCGCGCGGGTCATTATCAAATTTTTCAAATTCCCAATCATGGTTGTGGTAGGAAAGCCGCATTCCCGTTTCTTTCAACCGGGCGGCGACTGCGTCCAGCCGTGCCGCCCCGCGCAGCCAGGCTTCCAGATCTTTACGGCAATCAGACATCATACCGCCGGGCGCCAAATCAGAGTTGCCCACTGTCCTCCAGAAGGCAACCTGACCGTCAAAATCAGTCTCAAAAGCCTCGATCCCGATGTGGCAGGAAACCGCTGTCAATCCGGCATTATCCAGTGCCGCACGAATTTCTGACGCCGGAAGATCAGGCATGCCGCTCCACTGTATGTATTCCCAGCCCATATCCCGAACCTTTTTAAGAGTGCCCGGAAGATCTTTTTTGGCCGGTTCACGCAGCGTGTACATCTGCAAAGCGATCCCCTTGAATGCGCTTACCTCATGTGCAAAAGTACCCGACATTTTTGCAGATGCCGCCAGTGCGCCAAAAACAGCAAGCGCCTCGCGACGGGTCATCTTCCACCCGGATTCATGTTTCATGATGACTGTCCTTTCTAAACGATTGAGTGCCTGATCAGTTTCATCTTTTTTACCTGTTCATTATACAACACATCCTGCCATTTAATCCTGCCGGGCTTCAGTCAAATTGCCGGGCAGCAAAGGGATGCTGTATACTGCGTACTAATACACCAGACGGTAACGCAGGAATTTTCTTCAATGACTCTCAGGTAAGTCGGAGCCAGCTATGATTCAGGAATTTCACGGAACAACTATTTTAAGCGTACGAAAAAACGGGCTTGTAGCCATGGGCGGAGACGGACAGGTCACCATCGGCGACACTGTCATGAAAGGCAATGCTGTTAAAGTACGCCGTCTGGCAGAGGGCGAAGTGCTCGCCGGGTTTGCCGGTGCCGTTGCAGATGCCTTCGCTCTGTTCGAGCGTTTTGAAGGAAAACTGAAGGAATACAACAAAAACCTCCTCCGTTCCGCCGTAGAACTTGGAAAAGAGTGGCGCACAGATAAGTACCTGCGACAGCTGAATGCTCTTTTAGCCGTCAGCAATGCGGACATATCACTGCTGATTTCGGGCGGCGGCGAAATTATTGAACCCGAAGACGGCATTCTGGCTATTGGTTCCGGAGGCTCTTATGCCCTGGCAGCTGCGCGGGCATTGTCATCGCACACAGATATGGATGCCCGGGAAATCGTGGAGCGTTCGCTGGAAATCGCCGCCGACATCTGTATTTACACCAATCGCCATATCACCATTGAGTTACTCTAGATAATCGTCATGCCCATCCGGCTGTTGCCAGACTTTTTCAGCAGGATCACCCTTTTTCAAAAGCCACACTTCGGCAATTCTGGACTGTTGTCGCCAGTTTATATGCTCTTCTTCAATGGCAGTCCAGTCAATAATCAGGGTACCGCCGGTTGTAATGGCATTGGGTATGGGAAATTCTTTTACTCCGCCCAATTCTGTGCTGTAGGCAGAAGGCACCAGCGCAAAACCGTTCGCACGGGGAAATGCTTCACCGGCACCGATAATGCGGAGTACATATTCCGCATCCCTTTCAAGACCTTCGTACATCATGGAAAAGGGGATGCTTAAGGTGCTCTGGTGGGTCAGGCGCTGCCTGCTGAATCCCTGATCCCACCACCAAGCCTCCGGATTGCCGCAGCGCTCCATTTCAGGATCGGTATTCATTGCCTCAGCCCGTTTCACATGAGGTGACTTTCCCACCTGTCCCACAGCGTCATAGAAAGAACCCGATCCGGGACTTTCCCAAAGCGCAATTTCCGCCAGCCTGTCCAGTTTTTCCTCTTCTGAAGACAGGGCTTTAATTTCCGCAAATTGATCCTCCAGCCACCATCTGTTGTTTAAAGGATAATCGATAAAATCCAGACTGCAGCCCCGCTCATATCCTCTGGATTTATATTTGGGCACGCTTGACTGGAGACCGATTGAATGGAAGAGCTGATCATAGAGGGCAACTACTTTTTCTCTGAGTACTGAAATGCCAGCGGGCACTTCGGCAGCATTCACAATATTCAATGCCTGATCCATGGCTGCATCCGCTCCTGATTTCGACGCTTTGAGCAGGACAGCATTAGCCTCTTTTTCCAGTGCACGCTCATGAAGAAGCCGTTCACGGACCAGCGCATCATAATAAGCACGAACAAGCAGGGACTGCCACCGCCAGTCGTCCTGCAGTCGGGGATATCTTTTTTCAAGATCCTGCCAAAGGGTCAATGTCGCTGCAACACCGCCGTTGCTTTCCAGATCTCCCGCCCAATTCCGTTCCAGTGCGGCTATGCCATCCGCAATCAGGGTTTCTTCTCCAACCGGGAAGAAGAAAGATGCGTATTCAGTAAGGATATCCTGAACTTTCGCTTCAGGATCCCATCCGCGACGAGACCACACAATTTTATTCACATCATCATTAATTCCGTCGGAATAAGTAATAAAACCAACGGTCATAGGCGCATAGTAGTTGTGCACAAATCCGTAAAAATGGGGCATCGGGTTGATGGCTTCCCGGCCTAAAGTCAGCGCAAATGCATGATCCCACCAGGGAATGGGGTACTGGCAGCGGACAGTATGTGTGATGTCGGGATAATGCCTTACCGGATACGCTTTATTCAGGCGTTTGCGTGTTTGCGGCACATCAGGGCTTCCCGGTCCTGATACAAGACCGCCAAACCATTTGGGCTGTTCCCTGTCTATCCAGCGTTGTATATCTTCGCACTGTTCCGCTGTAAACCATTGGAGGGAGAGCCAGATTTTCGCTTCAGGATGCGTGCGGGAAAGCGGCTTTACCAGATCCTCAAGAAAAGGAAGCACCAGCTCAGGGGGATTGGCGCCGGGATCACCTCCGGGAAAGAAAACCCCGGTTAATTCCGGGCAGTCATTGAAAAGTTCCTTATACTCTGCAAGATGAGCCTTCCGTTTCTCCAGGTCTGCCAGATCAAAAACGGCAGGTGTCCAAATCCAGTAATCAAGCCCGTAATCAGCACAAATTTCACTCATTCGCCGATTCATTGTACGGCGGTCAAGGGGCATATGAGGGCTTGGAATCTCATCCTGAAAAGGAATATTTTCGATGCTGTTGGTTCCGAATAAAGCCAGTTCACGAATATACTGCTCATATTGCCTGTCGTCCCAACTGTCATAACTGTTGGCATTGTACCGGTATCCCAGCTGATGTCCCCGCATAGGATAAGCAGGTGTGGCAAGAGTAACAGCACCGCCGCAGTATTGAACAATATTTTTCCCGTAGTGACTGTGACTCAGGACATGCCCTACACCAAAAATCATAGCTCTGCCGTCATGCCCGGAAATAATCAGCTCTTCCGGAGACAGCGTTATCTTATAACTTTCCGCTGGCAAAGAAGGGTTATGTTTCAGACAAATCTTTCGTACTTTTTCATCTCCTGAAGACAAATCGGTGCTGTCGCTGCCCGTTCGTTTTTCAATCTCTTCCGACAGTACCCGCAAAGCTGTTTTCATAACAGGCGTTGTTTTTGCTGCCTGCAAAAAATGGTCTGCTCTTGACGAGCTCAGATAGACTGTGTCCGCTGCTGCAAAGAAACTCACGACACACAGGAAAAAACAGCTAATAAAAACACGCACTTTTTGAACCTCCTGAAATTTTATTTAAAAAAGATGCCAGTAATATCTACGCTATTTACTTGTTATTTTCGCCAGAATCTATAAATAGATTGTTGCCTGACGATCCCGTGTAGTGCCTGCCGTGTAGCTGTGTCCCGGGCGCAGCGATCGCTCGGCAAAAGAACTGTCGCTGAGCGCCTGCGTCTTTATTTCCCACCGATTCCTGTACACGTCGACAATGCGGAACTCAACAGGATATTCCGGCAGCGCAGAAGTCGTCACATGATAGATCCCCTGAAACCGCTGGATGCTGTTAGTGTGGATATGCCCGGAAAGAACCATTTTCATTTTCGGGAATGCCGCCAATTCACGGGAAATCTTTTTTCCATTGTCCAGATTTCCGCCAAATTTATAACCGGGACGGCGAAAACGATCGGGAACAGGTAAAAAGGGATAATGCGAAACTGCACACGCTGTTTTTTCTGCTGTTCTTTCCAATTCCTTTATCAGCCAGAGAAATTGCTCTTCGGGAAGTGCCCAGCGCATATTATTCAGATTTGTCTGCTGCCTTTTTGCCGCATTTTTATCCGCCTCCGGAGAAAGAGAGCCATCGTTATGAACCCACCAGGGATCCAATGCAAAAAAACGTATGTTTTTGTGGGCAAAGGAATAATAGGTCTTGCTATCCGGAAGCCGGTGCGCATAAGCGTCTGTAAACCATTTTCTGGATTCCAGGCTGTAACAATCGTGATTTCCGCCGAGGGGATAGTAGGGGAACCCAAGTGATTCAATCGCATCACGGGCTTGCAGGACGGCCTCTTCCGTATTATGGCTGACGATATCGCCGCTGACAATTAAAAATTCCGGTTGAAGTCGCTGCAAATCCCTTTTCAGACACGCCATCACCTCCGGCATCATGGAACATAGGAAACGATTATTCCACACGCCGTCTCTCTCACTGGCAAGGTGCGGATCTGTAATATGGACAAAACGCCACATGCGCTAAAATTTCTCCTGCTCTTGCAAAAAAAAATGTCAACAGACGGAGTTAAACCCACATTTTACCTGATAAGGTCTTTTATTCGTTAATGCGTCCTTTACTCAGGAAAAACAACTAAAAGAAGAGCGCTTTGCGATTTTACATCCAAGCTTGACCGCTTAATCTTCGGGACGTTCTCCGGCAGGTGCCATTTTGACCAGACGCGGGAAAAAACGCGCCTTAATGGATGCCAGATCTCTTTGAGCCGCCATTACTTCATCGATATTTTTATACGCCATGGGGGATTCATCAAGCCCCGCTGAAAGAAGTGTTATCCTGTCCTTTTTCAGCAGATCATTCAACTGGTGCCAGGAAAACAGTTTTTTTGCCTGTGTACGGCTCATGTTGCGGCCCGCCCCGTGGGCTGCACTGCAAAGACTTAATGGATTCCCGAGCCCATGTACAACATAGGCAGGGGCTGCCATGGATCCCGGGATAATACCTGCCTGGCCCTCCCATGCCGGAGTAGCACCTTTACGGTGAACAATTAGCTGCCGTCCCTCATGCATTTCTTTCCAGGCAAAATTATGATGGTTTTCAACTTTCAGCAGCACCTGTGCACCCAGCCGCTCAGTTATGTGGTCATGAATCAATTCGTGGTTGGCTGCAGCATACCGCCCCATGAGTTCCATGGCATCCCAGTATTCGCGCCCCTCGGTCTGTTTAAGATCCAGCCAGGCAAGGCGTGACAATTCTCCGGGCAGACCCGGGCAGGAGGACTGCGCCCGTGCGCTATAATATTTGCAGACTTCTGCGCCCGTACCCCGGCTGCCACTATGGCTCAGTAAAGCCAGATAACTTCCGAGGTTCACGCCAAGACAATCCTCGAAAACATCCAGAATCCCAAACTCAACAAAATGATTGCCGCTGCCGCTCGTTCCTAATTGCTCCCAGGCGGTGTCTTTCATTTTCCGGGTTACAGGGGAAACAGACCAATTCTCATCAAGAACCTTATGCAGGCGCTTTTTTTTAAAAGAAGCGCCGATACCGAAACGTGTTTCCTGTTCTATCGCCTCTTTAAGCCGGGTATCATTGCCATCGTCAAGAAGGGAAGGGGGCAGATCCAAAACGGAAAGGCGCATCCTGCAGGCAATATCCACTCCTACGGCATAAGGGATTACAGCGTTGTCCGTAGCAAGCACACCGCCAATCGGAAGGCCGTAGCCAACATGCGCATCGGGCATAAGCGCCCCTTTAACGGATATGGGCAACGAGCACGCATCTTTCATCTGCCTTATGGCGGCAGGATCAATACCGGTGCCCCATTGTGCAAAAGACAGTTCTTTCCCCGGAGCACAGACAGTCTCATATCGAACGGTGCCTGCCCCTTTCCCCAATAAAGCGAGAGCCAGGGGCGCAAAGAGAGGATCTCTTATTCTTTTTTGCGGGTGAAGCACAGTCTGACGAAGCGTTTTTTCTATTTTTTTAGCTGTCCAGCCTTCACGCTGTGCTCCCTGAATCGCATCCCTTGCCGCTTTGCACACTGATTCACCTGTAAAACCGAATTTAGTCAGTAATTTCTGAATCATGGATACAGGGTATCATAAAGCGCCAGAAGAGAGCGATGGGCATCAAAGGGAATATCCGGACGTTCATCCCGGCTAAAAAAACAAAGCTCACTCACGTCGGAACTGGGGGATAGATCTCCGGACCATGCGGTAATGACATACCCGAGCACCAACACAGACCCTTTGTCGGTACTGCGGCTGCTGTGTGCGCCCAGCAGTACCGGCCCTGAGCCTTCAAGGCCGGTCTCTTCAAGCATTTCCCGCACAGCGCACTGCTCGCCATTTTCAAGCAGTTCCATAAAACCTCCGGGTAATGCCCATTTTCCCAGACACGGCTCAACATTTCGCCGCCCGAAGAGCAGCCGGTTTTTCTCATCCCGTATAAAAAGACAGCATGCAGGGACAGGGTTTCTGTAAAAAAAACGATTGCAGGGCGGGCAATAAGGTCGGACGCTTTCGCCGTCGTGCTCATCAACAAGGGGAGTGCCGCAGGTGGCGCAGTAATGCCACTCAAAAGGCACCAGCGGTAAACCGTTCGGCATTATAAAAAACCTTCTTTAGATTTAAGTCAGGTACTTACACCAACTTTTTGCCTGATATGAAAAGATAACAAACAAAAAACCGGTTTTGTGCCCTCCTCACGGAGAAGAGAGACGGATGAGTCAGACTGTTTTTTCGCCACAGCAATCAGCGCAGCAGTCGCGCAATGAGGAAAGCCATCTCCAGCGCCTGCGCACCATTTAAACGCGGATCGCAGGCAGTCTCATAGTGCGCTTCCAAATCATGCTGTGTCACATTACCGCCGAGGCATTCCGTAACCTCTTCACCGGTCTGCTCAAAATGTACACCGCCCAGACAGGAATCCAAAGAAGCATGCACGGCAAAACTTTCTTCCAGTTCACTGAAAATATTATGAACATGCCGGGTCTTTCTGCCGTCAGCCAAGCTTTCTGTATTACCATGCATAGGGTCGCAACACCAAAGAACCGGCAAGTGTGCTTTTCGAATCGCATTGATAAGAGGGGGGAGCAGTGCTTTTACTTTTCCGGCACCGAAGCGGGTGATTACGGTAATGCGGCCCGGAACATGAGCGGGATTCAGACATTGAAGTAAAGACACGAGTTCTTCTGTGTCGGAAGCGGCGCCTACTTTAATCCCCACGGGATTGGAGATTCCCCGAAGGTATTCCACATGTGCACCCTTCAACTGGGACGTACGATACCCCAGCCACAAATAATGTGCGCCCAGATTATAGAAATGCTCTTCGTTCTCCTGACGGGTCAGGGCGGCATCATAGGGCAGCAGCAGGGCTTCATGAGAGGTGTAAAAAGCAATGCGCTTCAGCCTGTCGGCGGCATCTCCGCCCAGCATATCCATAAAACGCACCGCATCAGCGATCGCATCCAGAATACGGCGATAATCTTGATTATCGGCACACTGATGCAGGAAATGGGCTCCCCATTTTTCAGGATGATGCAAATCAGCAAAGCCGCCTTCAATCAGGGCACGCAGATAGTTCAGGCTCGCAGCAGCATGGTGATACCCCTCAATCATCCGGCAGGGATCCGCTTTCCGCGCTTTTTCATCCGGTGAAAAATCATTAATCAGATCCCCGCGATATACCGGCAGTGAACGCCCGTCGATGATCTCCTCGTCTGCACTTCGCGGTTTTGCATATTGCCCGGCAAGCCGTCCGATCCGGATGACAGGCCGCCGGGTAGCATAGGTCAGCACCAGACTCATTTGCAGCAATACCTCGAGTTTTCTGCGCAAAGCCTCTGCGGAGCAGTCTGAGAACCGCTCCGCGCAATCCCCGCCATGGAGCAGAAAACGCTTGCCGGCTGCGGCTTCAGCCAGCTCATTTAAAAGCCGATCTATTTCTCCCCGTGACACAAGAGGAGGCTTTGCGTGCAGAATTTCAAGCACCTCCGCCACCTGCGTTTTATCGCCATAAGAAGGCTGCTGGAGTGCTGGTTTCTCCTGCCATGAATACGGATGCCATTTCTTTTTCGAAGACTCTATATGCATTGATATGGACTTTCATTGATTAAAAAGGTAATACGGAACCGGTCTCATTAAATCAAAAAAGTAAAGTCTAAACCAAACCGGTTATTTGTATTTCTAAGAACCTTAAATACGTACATGTGAATCCGTCAACGGTCTTCTGATAAGATTTCAGGAACCCGCTACGCACGGAATGTTTTTTGAAGACCCAACCAAATGAAAAAGAGGTAGGAATATGAACCCAGCCAAATGTTCTTTGAAAGGTTCCGCTGCATTATTTCTGCTCATTTTGAGCATTTTTCATGGCTGCCCAACCCCCGCCTCTGCTGCCGTCAACATTGCCCGGATCAAACCCGGGGTTCATTTAACGGATGATGTGCTTTTACCTGATCAGATCTGTTGTATGCGCGTTTCTGTCACTGGAGAAGCTTCACTTTCTGACATGATCCTGACCCCGCCGCCCGGAGTTTATTATTTTCATGCCGGCGATCATGTCATCTTGTCCGTTTTTGACAGCTTGCACCATACTGTGCCTATTTTCTGGGATGGGGCAGGGAAAGAGGCAACCTGTTTTAAAGTACTTACTCTTCAGGAGCATTTGGAAATCGAATTATCTTTTGATCCTGAGTTGCCTGTTTTCAAAGAAACGCCTCCCGATAGCAGGGAACAGTGGTTCGATGTCCCTACAGACTCCACCATCTACGCTTTTGTGGGTGGAGGAAATCTTTACGGGTGGTTTACGGGATATCGTCATAAAGATCATGGCGCAGGCATTACAGGGCTTGTACACACTCATTACCCGTGGATGCCTGTTTTTGACCGCACAAATCTGAATTTTGAACACATTTTTTCCTCCGGTGCAGAGAATATAGAGCGCGTTTTTTTTACGCCCCGTACTGATCCTATGCGTTTTTGTATTGAAGCCCCGAACAAGATTCGTGTTCGGTGGGACAAAGAATCGTCCGCCTGGGGTGTGGACTGTGAAATGATCTATTGTTTTTCCGGAGAAGATGCCATCGATATTTCTTTTTCTTTCACACCGGAAGACTATCATGCCTCACTGGATTACCTCGGCTTTATGTGGGCATCCTATATGCATAATGTCAAAGAAAGAGGTATCTCTTTTTTTTCAAAAACGCCATCGGGTATGAAATGGATCTTGTTTGCGCCGGAAAATGACGCCTATAAGAAGAATGGCAATGTCGTTCCAGTCGAAGGCTTGGAAAGCAAATCTCCTGAAAACGCTGAACCATCACTGCTGCTTAAATGTACTGATACACTCACTGCCCTGGTTCCTTTTTACTATGGCACATTTTATCCGGACACGAATCTCCCCGAATCTTTTGGCACGATGCAGTATGTTATGTTGTTTCAAAAAAGCGAAGGACTGCGCTATGCTGTTTATAATTGGGGACCGGCGAAGCATTGCAGCGCCTGGGATTGGCAATATCTGGTCAAATCGCCTCAGGCGGGACAACGCTACGACTATCTGATGCGATGCCTTATCACACCGGTGATTACAGAAGATGAAATTGACCTGGAAAGAAAAGTGTGGTTGAAAAGCCTTTCCGGAGATTCTTCTGAAGAAAAGCCTTTGTTTTTATTTCCTGACCTTCCTCTTTACTGGTCACCTGCGTCTGTTTTTTTAGGCTTGGCTTTTATGGGGCAGCAAATAGAACCCTGGGCCCCAGATCACGCCTTGACGTGGTACAGATATCTACTGCAAGAATCAGAAAACAAACAGCCCGCTTCTATGGACATCGATCGCTATTATGTTCGTTCGAGCAATAACGACGGGTTAATTCACGAATGGGAAACATGGATAGAGTATGATAATTCCGATCCGGTTTTCTGGCAGCATTTGGCAATGGCATACAACACAAAAGGGAATTTTGAGAAGGCAGATCACTGTTTTTCTGAAGCATTGCTCCGAAAAAAAGACGATCCGCACATTCTTTTACATTATGGAATAAATAATATCTATATAAAAAAAATCGAATATGGCTTCAACCAAATTAAAGAAGCGCTTAAACTCGAACCCCTACTGGAATCAGCGATTCCAACCTATCTCAATCAATGCGGTGAATGGCTTTTCGAGCAAAATGACCTGATAACTGCCATTCAGTTCTACAAAGAATCCGCAAGGCTGTTTCCGGAACACTACTGGTATATCGTTCATCTGGCAGAGTGCTACGAGGCAATGGGGGATGACAGGCTGGCAGCAGAACTCTTTGTAAATATGCTTCTTAAATTTCCGGAGTCGCCCTACAGTGCATTTAAGTTGGATAGGATTCTAAAAGATAAAAACGACCTAAAAGAGCGAATAAATATTTGGCAGGAAATTTACAGACAGCACAAAAACAGTTTCATTCCAGCGCTTTATCTGGGCAAGGCACTTTATCATAAGCAGGCATATCAGGAGGCACTGCTCATAGTAGAGCAGGCATTGGAAGTTATGCCTGATGCGCCGGAGGCACTGCTTTATGCAGGGCTGTGCTGCCTTTTATTGAACAATTATGATCAGGGATACCAGAAGATAAAAGAGGCATTGAAGAACGATCCCGTCCTCTCAACCGAAGCGGGAACAGAACTTGCCGCTGCAGGGGATGCGCTTTACAAGCAGAACGACTTCGGCAGGGCGCTACAGCTCTTTCAGCTGGCAGAAGAATTCGAATCAACCAATCTCTGGCATCAGGTGCGGCAGGGGGAGTGTCTGGAGGCACAACATAAATTTTCTGATGCCGCCGCCCTGTATACGGCTGTGCTGCTGAAAGCCCCGGAGTCGCCCTACTGTGCATTTAAGTTGGATAGGATTCTAAAAGATAAAAACGACCTAAAAGAGCGAATAAATATTTGGCAGGAAATTTACAGACAGCACAAAAACAGTTTCATTCCAGCGCTTTATCTGGGCAAGGCACTTTATCATAAGCAGGCATATCAGGAGGCACTGCTCATAGTAGAGCAGGCATTGGAAGTTATGCCTGATGCGCCGGAGGCACTGCTTTATGCAGGGCTGTGCTGCCTTTTATTGAACAATTATGATCAGGGATACCAGAAGATAAAAGAGGCATTGAAGAACGATCCCGTCCTCTCAACCGAAGCGGGAACAGAACTTGCCGCTGCAGGGGATGCGCTTTACAAGCAGAACGACTTCGGCAGGGCGCTACAGCTCTTTCAGCTGGCAGAAGAATTCGAATCAACCAATCTCTGGCATCAGGTGCGGCAGGGGGAGTGTCTGGAGGCACAACATAAATTTTCTGATGCTGCCGCCCTGTATACGGCTGTGCTGCTGAAAGCCCCGGAGTCGCCCTACAGTGCATTTAAGTTGGATAGCATGCTGCAGGACCACGAAGACAATAAGGTGCGGATAAAAAGCTGGCAGCACATTTATGAGCATACAGGCAAAGCCTCATTGCCTGCTTTTTATCTCGGAATGTCTCTCTTCATTGACTGTCACTATGATCAGGCGTATGCGTTATTGTCTGCAGCAGACAGTGCATCGGAAGAAAACAGCAGAGCGGTGCTTTATAAAGGGTTATCTCAGGTCATATTGGGAGAAGTGCATGAGGGCACGGAAAACATCGAAGCCGCATTAAAACAAGACAACACACTGTCGCATGAAGCCGGAGAACGCCTGTCAGTGCTGGGGCACCATGCCTTTAATGAAGGGAAATATAAAGAGGCTGTCCGCTGGTATCAACAGGCTTATTTATATGAACCTGACGCGCTCTGGCACCTTTATCATGAGGCAAAAAGTTTGGTCAAATGCAATGCACGGTCTGACGCGCTCACAATTTATAAAACAATCCTTGAAAAAGCGCCCGAATCTCCCGAATCGGCACAGGAAATGGACACCTTACTCATAGAAATGGAAGAGCCTGCAAAAAGAGTTGAGCTCTGGAGAATATTGCATGGAAAAGCGGAGAAGGCACTGGTGCCCATCCTTTATTATGCAGCTGCTCTTTGTGACACCGGCGAGGAAGAGCAGGCAATAGAGCTCATCACAGACTTCTTTCACTTTAGAGATACGAGCGGATTTTCAACCGACACTCTGCCTGATAACGACGGGAGCAACCCTCTCCCGGAAGAAAACGCCGTGCTGGACAAGGGAAAAACTCTTGTCATCGAGCAACTTTTGCACTTCTCACATCTCGCCAAAAGAACCGGACATAACGAACTGGCTTTCTTTTTGCAACACAAGGCAGATCAAGGCCGTACAGGGCAGGGTGATTCGACACTATCCCTGCTTGAATGGCTCAACCAGTTAAGGGAATAGCATTCAAATTTCTGTCTCTTCTTTCCGGTTGCTTTTATCAAGCCCCATAGTAATCCAGAAGATTTTACCCAGCATGGGCAAAGAAACGGTGTAGACCAGTGCATGAAGCCAGCTGCGATCTCCTGCCTTGCCATGAATAAAGAGGAGACAGAGCAGAGAAGCCATAAAACTGGAAAGTCCGGATAAAATAAAGCACAGGCGAAATCCGAGCAAACCGAAATGCTCAATCAGAAATCCGGCGACAAGCGGCGTGATTCCCAGTGCCAGCGCGGTGCAGATCGTCCAAAGAGAGGTGTATCCGATTCTCGATTCATCCGGAACCAGATTCAACATGGCGCGGTTGGCTGCCACATTAAAGGGCGCATTAAAGACTCCTGCAAGAACAACTGCTGCCAATGCTGCGGCTGTGCCGCCCTTCATGCCGGGCAAGAGAAACAAAAGTATCAGAGGAGCAAAGCTGTGAGCGAACATGGTTTTCGCCATCGCGAGTCCGCTGCCGTTTTTGTCAGTAAACCGCCCCCAGGGTCCTATGGTGAGAAAAATACCAAGCCCGCTGCACGCTGTCAGCGTCATGTTCAAACTATCCGTCAGTCCAATGACATCGCGTAAATAGAGGACATAGGAAGCGCTGAACCAGACAAGCCCGGAAAAAGCAAAGGTGGATATGAGAAGAAAACGTCTGAACACCGGATCACAGGCTGCTTTTTTATAAGCACTCATCCCTGTAAGCGCATTAATTTCTACAGTTCCTTCACCCCCGGGGATGCGTCCCATTGTGATGAGACTGACAATACCCATGGCTATCCCGATTCCATAAATCAATAAAAATCGGGGAATATCCGGATTTCCTGCCAGTAGCCGGGCCTGCAAAAAAAGCACAGCCACATTGATGAGCTGTGTCATGGCTGTCTCGGTGCTGAAATAGGTAGACCGTTTTTCGGTCGGCACAATTTCGTGAAGCCAGGGAAGCCATCCACCGGCACCCAGGGCGCGCATGACACAAAAACCGAGTATGGACACAAGCAATACAGCCCAGGATAGCCATTTGACCTGAGAAGCCAAAGCCAAGGGCATTAAAAATACCAGACACGTGATAATGTTTCTGAGAAACCAGGAGGTCATCATGACCCGTTTGGGTCCGATGCGTATCAGCATTGGCAGCGTAAAAAGCAGAAGCAGACTGGTGAAGGGCATGAAAGAGAGCAGCAGCCCAATCAGGCTTTCCGGCATCTGAATCTTTCTGCCGAATAAGATCATTACGGGTCCGATGATGTTCTGCCACGAAACAACATTAATGGCAACAAACATCAAAAATCGCTGCTGTTCCTTTTCCAGCCTTTTAAAATCTGTAAGAAGCGGCACTTGCATAAAGAAAGGGATACTTTTCTATCGGGCGGTCACATGACCCGGTTAGAGAAAACTTAACAATTGTTGCGATGAAGTGAGTTCAGACTTTAATGTCCGCAACACTTTCAAGAACCTGAGTCGGCATAAAAGGAAAAGCGCTCAGCTCCTCGCGGCGTGTGACTCCGCTTAAAACCAGAATCGTCTCCATACCCGCCTGCATGCCTGCGATAATGTCGGTATCCATGCGGTCGCCCACCATAACGGTATTCTGAGAATGGACGCCCAGATAGTTCATGGCGGAGCGCATCATAAACGGGGCAGGCTTTCCCACAAAAAAAGGAGCACGCCCGGTCGCTTTTTCAATTAAAGCAGCCATGGCGCCGCATGCGGGAACAATACCGCTTTCGGTGGGACCGGAAGCATCCGGATTGGTTGCTATAAATCGTGAGCCCTCGGCAACAAGGCGCACGGCTTTTGTAATCTGCTCAAGATTGTACGCCATTGTTTCTCCAAGAACAACATAATCCGGATGATGGTCGGTTATAATATAGCCAATACCGTGCAGAGCACTAGTCAGTCCGCTCTCGCCGATGACAAACGCCGTTCCGTAAGGACGTTGTCCGTGAAGAAACTGCGCAGTTGCCATCGCTGAGGTGAAAATATTTTCAACCGGTATGTCCAGCCCGCTCGCACGAAGGCGATAAGCAAGATCAGCAGGAGAAAACATGGGATTATTGGTAAGAACCAGGAATTTTGCTTCTTTTTCTTTGAGACGATTAACAAAAGCCTGTGCGCCGGGCACAGGCAAACGACCTTTTACCAGCACGCCGTCCATATCTATCAGATAGTTTTTAGGTGAATCCATGGTTTTCTCCCGGAAAATAATTGCATTGCTACTGAGTGGAAGGGACTGCGATCAGAAAGCCTGAGTCATGCCGGCACGAGGATTTTTTTAAAGACCTCAATAGCACGGCTCAGCAGTGCATCTGAAATATCCCTGTGAAATACGACACGGATGCGGTCATCCCTGTAAGCCAGAGCCCGCACGCCTGCCTCTTCCAGTTGTTTCACTTTCAGCGCTGCGTTCGCTGTCTGGATATAAAGGATATTGGTAGGGGAGGGCAGGGCAAATACAACCCCTTCATTTTCAAGAGCACGCCTGCATTCGCGCGCACGCCGATGATCTTCTGCGAGGTCGGACAAATGATGTTCCAACGCGTATAACCCTGCGGCTGCCAATACACCTGCCTGACGCATACCACCGCCCAGCATCTTGCGAAAGCGAAGGGCTTTCTTTATGACTTCGGTGCTGCCGGTCAGAAGTGAGCCTGCCGGTGCCCCCAGTCCTTTTGACAGGCAGAAGGAAAGAGTATCACAGCACCTGCCATAATAACGGGCCTGAATATTCGTTTCTATACAGGCATGAAAAATCCGGGCGCCGTCACAATGAAGGCGCATGCTGCTTTCCTGACACACACGGAAAACAGCCTCCAGTTCATGATAATCCCAGCAGGCGCCTCCGCCCCGATTGGTGGTGTTTTCCACAGAGACCATAGTAGTTTTTGATAAATGCGGATCGTCTTCGGAAACAATTTGTTCTTGCACCTGCTCCGCAGAAAACTTTCCCAGCGGGTCGGGGATAGTACGTACAAGCAGCCCGCCAATCATGGCGAGGTTCGCATTTTCATAATGAAAAGGATGTGCTGATTCGCTGAGAATCACTGTATCGCTTGGACGGGTTTGCGCCAGAAATGCCACAAGATTCGCCATAGTACCGGAAGGCAGAAAAAGGGCAGATTCTTTTCCGATCAGTTCTGCCGCTTTGCTTTCCAGCGCCCGCACTGTCGGATCTTCGCCATAAACATCATCGCCCACCTCCGCATCAGCCATTACTTTTCGCATTGCCGGAGAAGGGCACGTAAATGTGTCACTGCGAAGTTCTATCATGTCCATACAGATCGCATCTCATTATTTTACAGCGATTTTACCGTCAGCCGTTTCATACTTCTGACCGGCACTCATGGATTGGACACGTGCCTGAAAAAAGCTTTCCTGAACAGCGCCCAATGATTTTCGCTGCCAGTTTGAAGCCTTGCAGAGCCCTTCATACAAAGTCCAGCGGTTGGCATTTTCACTCATAACCAGTAAAGCGTTCTGGTCGCGCTGTTTTTTACTTGTCTGCAATTTGTAGTCCCGGGTTCGTAATATGCAGATAGTCCCCTGAGCCTGTTCATAGGCATGGCCTGAATTCAACAGAGCCTGAATGAGCTCGGACCTTGCGGCACGGGTATGTATTGCCTGCAGAATTTCTTCATTCGATGAAGCCACGCCGTCATATCCATCAAAAGTTGACGTGCGGTTTCCTTCCAGAACTGACTGCTCAACTGCCAGGGTAAAAGCATTCAGTGATGCTTCGGGCACATTAGTGTAGTCGGCACGCATGGTACTGAAGGGGTTTGTAAGCCTGGCACAGGCTGTAAGACTTACAAGAAGAGCCAACAACAGATAACCGGATTTTCTCATGGGATAATCCTTCCGCAGGTGAGTGCGCCTCGGGCGCCGTTAAAAAACACACAGAAATGTCAGAGATTCTCAAGCAGAATTCGCGCTGGCGATGGGAAGCATGCAACACACAGCTCAGTATAAGCAAAATCAGCCATAGAGTTATTTTTTCGAAACAAAGATGAAAGACGTCGCTGGCATGGTTCCCGGCGGTATAAATCTGTCTCTTTCATGATGTTACCTGCGAAAAACAGATTTCCTTCCCGCCTGACCGCATTATCTCCGTATAACAAGCGAATTGTCAAATCTATGCCATTTCGTTTCATAAAACAGCCATCGATCGCAACACTGTGACGATCTGCCTTTCCCTGCCCAAATTTTGTATTATAGAGAGCGGGTCTTATTCAGGCCGGTAGGGTCAAATAGTGCTCTAACATGTTGTGATATAGGGAACCCTGTGCCCATGACTTCTGAAACGCACATTGAAATAGCTCGTATTGCTCTCTTTTCCGGCGACAGAAAAGAGAGCAAATTACTGTCCGACGAACTCACCACACTGCGCCCTGCCTGGCAGATCATTACCCGGCCACAATTAAAAGACTTTGACTGGACACATATTCAGAGTGAAATCGACTGCCTTCTTGTTAAAGCAGACTCTGAAAAAAAAGCCCTGTCTCTCCTGGAAGCGATAACAGGTCATAAAAAAGCTGAATTGCCTCCTGTGATCGTCGTCACGTCCCTCTCAAAAAAACAAAAAGTCCGCGAGGCAGTAAACTCTTTCAATCTATCCCGCCTCTATGTGCTTCTGGACGATAGCGATACCATCATTTCCGCGTTGGAATCCATCATGCGCGCCTACCGGGTTGAACAGAAGCTTCGTCAAGTCAACACCCTGCTCTCGAATCTTATTGAAGAACGCTCAAAGACACTCCACGAATTCAGTGAAAGGATTCGTTTTTTAACTGAGTTCAGCAGCGATGCCGTTTTCGAAATAGAAAAAGACCGAACTACCGGAATCAGCACTTTTATCAGTGCAAACAGAACGGCGTGCAGCTGGCTGGGGTATAGCCAGGAAGAGCTGTTGCAACTGCCCTTTAGCCATTTTCTGGAACCGGCTGCCATTACAAACATTACACAACTCCTGAATACAATCTCTCAGCCGCAGGAATTTTCTTTAGAACTGTCCCTTAAAAACCGGAACCAGGAACGGCTTTTTCTTAATATAGTGATCCGTGCTTTTGAGAGTGACAGAGGGCTGCGCATGATCGCTATTGCGCACAAAATACTGTCGCCTGAATTCAGCCTATCGGAGCACGCCTCCGAAAGTGACTACGAGCAGGTAGTGTCGCACATCGGCCAGCTTATGTATATCGGCAATGTCGATACCCAGCAGATGAAGTGGAGCGGCGCTGCTTCTCAGATCACCGGATACACAATCAAGCACCTGAACAAGGGCAGCATGCGCGAGTGGCGCAAGCGAATAGTATCAGAAGATTACCCGCGCACCATTGCAGCAATAAACAAAGCCATTCTCCGCATTTCCTCATACGAAGTGGAATACGGTTTCTTGCACAAAAACGGCGAGATACGTTATCTTGAAGACAGGGGAGTCGTGCTGCCGGATCATCGGGGTGCTCCTCATCGGATCATGGGTACCATCAAGGATATTACAGAGAAGAAGATGGAGGAAGAAGCACGGCAGCATCTGGAAAAAGAATTACAGCACACACAGCGGCTGGAAAGCCTCGGGGTTCTTGCCGGAGGTATTGCCCATGATTTTAATAATATTCTCGCAGGAATTATCGGGCTGACAGATCTTGCACTTCGCGAAATCCCGTCCGACTCTTTCGCTTTCGAAGATTTGAATGAGGTGCTTCATGCAGCGCACAGGGCCAAAGAACTGGTGCAGCAAATTCTTGCTTTCAGTCGGCAGGGTGACCACGAGCGCAGTCTGATCTTCCCTCATATTATCGCCCGGGAGGTTATTCGTCTTTTACGTGCGTCCTTGCCGCCGGCCATAGAAATTATCGACAGTATCGATATCCAATCGGGTGCAGTAATGGCAAATGCCTCTCAACTGCATCAGGTAATTACCAACTTCAGTACAAATGCGGCGCAGTCTATCAAAGGTGGATCCGGAAAAGTTGAAATTCAGGTCTGCGATGTTGAGGTAGAGAATTCTTTTTCCGCTAAAAACCCGAACATCCCGCCCGGTTCCTATGTGAGGATCGCTGTCAGCGATACCGGACACGGGATGACTCCTTCCATCCTTGCCCGGGTCTTTGATCCTTTTTTTACAACAAAAGGTCCGGGAGAAGGTACGGGCATGGGGCTTGCCGTCGCCCACGGTATTATTACAGATCATGGCGGGGTAATCCTCGCTCAAAGCCGTCTGAAAAAAGGATCCACTTTTGAGGCCTATCTTCCGAAAATAACCGACCCTCAAATAACAGAATCACTTGTCCAAAGCGGATCAGCAGACGGCAGAAATAATACGCATATCCTTTTCGTGGATGATGATGAGACAGTGCTGCGCTTTGCCTCTTCCGCTTTACCACGGCTGGGCTTTAAGATTACATTATGCAAAAATGCGGAAGAAGCATTACATGCATTTGCGGAAAATACCGATACGTTTGATCTCGTGATTACTGATCAGAGAATGCCTGGAATGTCCGGGACAGAATTGGCTGCCGCTATCAGAAAATCATCCCCTCGAATGCCTGTAATTCTGTTTACCGGTTTCAGCAAAACACTGACAGAAAAAGACCAGAAAATCACCGGCATTCAGACCGTGCTCAGGAAGCCTATTATTGTGCGTGACCTGCTGACAGCTATCCGTAAAACGCTGAAAAGCCCGACCGACCTTTAATAATACACACTCCAACAGTAAAGGGAACTTTTTGTGAAAATAATGATTACCGGAGGCGGCACAGGAGGGCATACCTCTCCCGCTTTGGCAGTGATAGAAGAACTTCGCAACCGCGATCCACGCCTCCTTTTGCAGTGGGTGGGAAAAAAAGGGAGCATCGAAGAACGTATTGCCAAACGGGAAGGAATTCCTTTTCGATCCATACCTATGGAAGGCTGGACCAGAAAGATTTCCTTGCGTTTAATTTGGGTAGGCCTTAAATTTCTTTATTCCGTGTTAAAAGCCTGGACTCAAATACGTGTTTTTCGGCCTGATGCTGTTTTCGGAGTTGGAGGGTATGTCAGCCTTCCGGTCTTGCTGGTTGCGCCTCGCATCGGCATTCCAGCATTTTCGCACGAACAGAATAAAAGGCTTGGTCTGGCAAATCGTCTTTCAGCGAAAAAACTTACAACACTATTTTTGAGCTATGAGGACACACTGGGCGTGCCTCCTGAAACACCCACAAAAGTAACAGGAAATCCGGTGCGAAGCGCTTTTTACAATCCATCCGGAAAAGAGGAATGCCGTGAGGCGCTGGGTCTGGATAAAGAAGTGCCTGTTATTCTAGTGGTAGGTGGCAGCCAGGGCGCCCAGACATTGAATCGGGCAATGCAGGAAGCAGTGTTTAATTTCAGTGCCAATGATGCGCAGTTCATCTGGTCAACGGGTCCCGGGGATCTGGCGGACTGCCAGGCACTGGCAGAAAAAGCACCGTGTACTGTTCAGGTTTATCCCTACATTGAAAATATGGCTCAGACCTGTGGTGCCGCCGATCTTCTGATTTCCAGAGCAGGTGCTTCCACCACGGCAGAAATCGCTATTATGGGCAAAGCGTCCATTCTGGTTCCTTATCCCTATGCAACGGATAACCACCAGGAACACAACGCACGTGCTTTTGAAGCAGCAGGCGCCGCACAGGTGCTCCTTGACAAAAATTGCACTGGCGAGAGCCTGACACAGCAAATCAAAGCAATTATTCAGAATCCCTCAGTGCTGGCTTCCATGGGAAAAGCCGCGGCAGACCTCGCCAGACCTGCTGCAGCCGATGACATTGTAGAGACTATTCTCGAAAAAGCCTGCACGCCTGCAGACTATTAGGCGAAGCGATCTCTGACCAGTATTTCCTCAAGCGGGAGGTGGCCGCCTCTGGGATTGGCGGGTGCAATGGTTTTGCCTACGGCAATCATAAGAGCAATCACATGATCGTGTGGAAGGTTGATCAGGCGGCCGACCGCTTCAAAATCAAAACCGACCATGGGGCAGCTGCCCAGTCCCATTGACTTTGCTGTCAGCATAAGGGTCTGTGCCGCCATACCACATGAACGCATGGCTTCGTCACGCTGCACCTGATCTTTTCCCCGATAATAGGCATCAATAGCAGGGAGGATAATATCCTGGTACTCGGAACTGCTGTTGCGCCAATAACGGTGAGGCTCTTTTTCCCAGGCCTTCACATCGGCACACAGGATAATGAGCAGGGAAGAATCAGTCACCTGCACCTGATCCCAGGCGACTTTTCGCAATTCCTGACGTAATTGCGGATCGGAGACAAGAACGAAACGCCAGTGCTGGATATTAAAGGCAGTAGGGGAGAGGCGAACCGATGAAAAGAGATCCTGAATCATTTCTTCAGACATTTGAAAGTCTTTATCAAATTTCTTAAAAGCGCGGCGCTCTTCAATTGCTTGTTTTATATGCATGTCTATAATTCCTTTTGTAGACTGCCCAACACGGCACAAGCCGCTTTTCTTCCCGGCACCGATATATACGGTCTTCACTATTCACTTCGTGAAGATTGGGACTGTTTCTTTTGAATGTGCGTGCGTAGCTGCTCTACCCGTGATTGTGCCTGCTGATGACTGGGATCCAAAGCCAGAACCGCTTCCATGAACTGCAGTGCTTTGGTGTAGTTCCGCTGGCGAATAAGGCGGATACCTAGATTATAACGCGCAGCACATACCTTTTTCTTAAGGCGGCTGTTTTCCTGATCATTTTTAAATAGATCACGATAGATCCGGAAAGCATCCCCATATTTCCCTGATCGGAATAAATAATCACCCTGACATTCCAGATCACTCATTTCAGGCTTGAAATGCGTCGCTTTGTATTTCTGGTAGGCATTTTCCTGCTCGCGGGTATAAAGATCAGCATCCTGAATTGAGACAACTGCACTACGCTCAACCAGCACCATAAGATTATTGCTCTTCTGATCTTCGGGCACCAGAAAAAAGCGCACTTCTTCATTCCACCGTGCATGCATGGGGCGGCCTACAATCACTTCGCCATCGCTGAATTCTACTGCCAGCGCTTTTGCCGGTGGAATATCCTGTGGAAATTCAATGGCAGGGTCAAAACGCCCATCAAAACTTTTAACATAGAAAAGGGCTTTTACGTTTTTGAAGGCAATAGGAAGGGTCTTGTTTAAAGAAATGCCCTCCGCAGTCACCAACTCCAGATGAAAGATTTCTGCCTGCCTGTTCAGGGCAAAAGTTGAACCGTAATATACGTCCCCCGATTTCATTCGGACAACAACTTTTTGCCTTTCTTTTTTGTAGATGGAAGGCGTCGGAATGGACTCGGCGGATTTTTCCTTGGATCGGGACGAAAAACGATCAAGCATCTCCATATACTCCATCGTTGTCACACTAAACCCGAAGATCCTTTGCAGCTACCAGTATAGAGCATCCGGAAAGAAAAGGCAACAAATCTCGTTTTTCTCAAGAAAACGCAAAATTGGGCGTGATATTTCTTTTTGAGACGGCAAGCCAAAACGGATATACTGAAGGGGTTAGGACACGGCGCATGGAGGCTTTACCGTGCAGAATGCCTATGTTCTGGTTTTAAATAAATCCTGGGTTGCGATTCAGGTTACCTCAGCCAGGCGTGCATTGCGTCTCCTGGTGCAGGGAAGAGCCTGCGTTGTGCATCCTACCGATTACATGCTGTACGACATGCCCTCCTGGCTGGAATTATCCATGCATGCAGACGGCATTCCTCCGGATCGTTACGTCTACACCACTGCTCAGCGCATTCGCCTTCCGGAAGTTGTAGTTTTAAACGTTTTCAACGGATTCCATGTTCAGGAAGTGCGATTGTCCCGAAGAAATCTTTTTGCCCGTGACAAAGACACATGCCAGTATTGTGGCAGAACAGGCAATCGCTCCTGCATGACCATTGATCATGTAATTCCCAAGTCCAGAGGCGGTGAAGACAGTTGGAGTAATCTGGTTGTGGCATGCCCTGCCTGCAATCTGAAAAAGCGGGACCGCACTCCTGATGAGGCGCGCATGCCACTCCTCAAAAAACCTGTAGCACCCCGATGGCTCCCCCGTTTCACCAGACCGCTTTTGCGTGAAGAGCTCATTTCCTGGCAACGTTTTGTTGATCTTGCTTATTGGGGTTCAGACTACTATTTTTCCTGAAACAACCTTTGCTGCACTGGCACACAATTTATTAAATCCATGGACTTTATCAGATATTTACATTACCTTCGCATAGAACGCAATTTCTCCGTACACACCCTGCGCGCTTATGCCAATGATATCGCCACTTTTTGTGATTTTATTGAACATGGTGTTGCCGCACTGCACCGAAAATCCGACGATATCCGACCGCCTGCATCACTGAGTGTGCTGCAGCGGGCAGATCGAAATACTGTCCGGGCATTTCTGGCGCACATCCAGACTTCAGGTGCAACCGCACGGACGGCGGCACGAAAACTCGCAGCCTTGCGCTCTGTGTATTTGTACTATCAGAAAACCGGGCAAATCACAACGAATCCTACAGAGGGGCTTCGCTCACCGAAACGTGCTCAAAACCTGCCTGAAGTTTTGTCCATCCCGGAAATCACGGCTTTGCTGGAATCAGTTGATACTGCCACAGCACTAGGATCCCGGGATCGAGCCGTACTGGAAGTGCTCTACTCATGCGGCTTACGTGCGGCAGAGCTGGCAGGACTGACATTTGAGGATATTTTCTGGCATGATGAGACTATGCGAATCTTCGGGAAGCGGAAAAAAGAACGTCTCGTGCCTGTTGGAGGGCCTGCACTGAGAGCACTCAAATCTTATCTGGGACGGCGTGGTGAGCTCTGCAGCCAGGCGCAGCCCATTGTCTTTGTGAATCATCGCGGCGGCGCTTTAACCACACGGAGCATCCAGCGCATTGTTGAAGCACACGTTCAAAAAAGCCTGCCCGAACGCGTCGGCGTTTCGCCCCACACCCTTCGCCATAGTTTCGCAACCCATATGCTCAATGCCGGTGCCGACCTGAGGGTAGTACAGGAAATTCTGGGGCACGAGAGCCTGTCCAGCACACAGATCTATACGCACGTAAGCATTGACCGTCTAAAAGAAGTGTACCGAAACGCACACCCGCATGCTTAGTAATCGTACTTGCCTCTTGGCTTATTCACCCATGGCTTTAATGATGAGCCGTTTAGGACGTCTCCCGTCAAATTCTGCGTAATAAATCTGCTGCCAGGGCCCGAGGTCGAGTCGCCCTTTTGTTACCGGAACGATGACCTCGTGATGTACAAGCAGGCTTTTCAGATGCGCATCGCCGTTGGTTTCGCCTGTCCGATGATGCCTGTAACCTTCTTTGAAAGGTGCAAGCGATTCAAGCCACTCGTCTATATCAGCAATCAGCCCGGACTCTGCGTCATTCACATACACGCCGGCGGTAATATGCATGGCGGATACAAGAATCATCCCTTCCTGAATACCGCTGCGGTGCAGTACCTGCTCCACTTTATCGGTGATATTAATGTACTCTCTTTTTTTGGTAGTCTGGAAAACAAGATACTCTGTCTCAAATTTCATTATGCGCCCTTTCCTGCAAAGATAGCCTGTAGGCTGCTGCAGCTGATGTGTACTTTCGAAACAATTCAGTGTACCATACTCACGTTGTCGGATCAGCCCTGCCCGGAAAAGTGATTTCGGTTTCCATTGCTTTACCGCTTTTTTGACTGGAAGGAAGGCATCAGACTATGCAACAGGAATTCCCGCAGAAGCCAAGTTGATTTAATTCAGATAAAACGGTACTCTTTTATAGATGTCTGTTTTTTCAGTTTTGGACAGTACATCCTTTTACTGTGACCGGCATTCTGTGTGATACCGGCGTGGAAGCACTATTACAACTCCAACGGAGGGAAAGGCTATGGCCAAAAAAACAGTGAATGTGGCAATGATCGGTGCCAGTTTCATGGGAAAAGCGCACAGCAACGCCTGGCGCAAAGTAGACATGTTCTTTGATGCACCCGTAAAGCCCGTCATGAAAGTCATGTGCGGAAAATTCGAGGAAGAGCTGGCGACAGCCGATCGCTGGGGATGGCAGGAAACTTCTTTGGACTGGAAAGAAGTAGTGAATCGCCCGGATATCGATATCATAGATATCTGCACACCAAATTTCCTACACCCGATTATTGCCATAGAGGCAGCCAAGGCAGGCAAGCACATTGTCTGTGAAAAACCTCTTGCAAATACGCTAGCCGAAGCCAAGGATATGTTAAAAGCGGCGGACAAAGCCGGGATCAAGCATATGTGCGGTTTTTCATACCGTTTTGCCCCGGCAGTGCAGACCATGAAAAAAATGATTTCCTCCGGCGCACTGGGTGAAATTTTCCACTTCCGCGCCGCCTATCTTCAGGACTGGATTGTGGATCCTGATTTCCCCATGGTCTGGCGGATGAAGAAAAAACATACCGGTTCCGGTGCTCTCGGCGATATTGGCGCCCACATAACCGACCTGTGCCATTTCCTGGTCGGACCCGTCGGTGAAGTGACAAGTGCTCTGGAAACTTTTATCAAAAAACGTGTGGTGGCAGATTCCGACGTTGGTGCCTGGGATGCCAAAGGCAACAAAAAGACCAAACAGTACGACACAGTCGATGTGGACGATGCCGCTGTCTTTATCGGACGGATCAAAGGGCGGAACACACTGGCAAGTTTTGAAGCTACCCGCTTTGCTCCGGGACGCCGCAACTTCAACTCCATTGAAATTTACGGCAGTAAAGGCTCTCTCATCTGGAATCAGGAAGACATGAACGAATTCCAGTATTTCAACCGCGCCGATCCCGATACGCTTCAGGGATTCCGCAAAGTACTCGCCTGCGACAGCGGGCATCCTTATGTCAATTCCTGGTGGCCTCCGGGACACATTATCGGATATGAACATCTTTTTGTTCATGAAATCTACGAGTTCCTTTGCGGTCTCAAGAAGAAAAAGATCAACTACCCGACCTTCGAAGATGCGGTAAACTGCCAGGCTGTTCTGGAAGCGGTGGAAAAAGCGGCGTCTACACGCAAATGGGAAAAAGTTTGAAAACCAACCCCGGACTGCACCTATCTGAAACGGTGCTTCAAAAGTTATAAAGGAGATGCTTTATGAAACTTGGAGTTTTAACTGCCCTTTTCAGCGACAAGCCCCTTAAAGAGGTCCTGGATCTGATTCGTCCGCTGGAGCTGCAGACAGTGGAACTTGGCACGGGGAACTACCCCGGCGAGCCGCATTGCCCCCTGCAGGAACTGCTCGAATCCAAGCCGAAAAGAGATGAGCTGCTTGCCACGTTGAAGGGAGAAGGTCTGGAAATCAGTGCGCTGAGCTGCCATGGAAATCCGATTCACCCCGACGAAGCATTTGCAAAAGCAAACCATGCTGTTACCATGGACACCATTAAACTGGCGAATCTGCTGGGCGTCGGTGTCGTCAACGGCTTCTCAGGCTGCCCGGGATCCGGTCCCGGCGATAAAAAGCCTAACTGGGTAACCTGTGCCTGGCCGCCCGATTATCTTGAAATTCTGGACTGGCAGTGGAACGAAGTAGTGCTGCCGTACTGGTCAAAGATGAACACAGAACTCGGAAATGCAGGCGTTAAATTTGCCTTTGAAATGCATCCGGGCTTTGTCGTTTACAACACGGATACCATGCTGCGTGTACGTCGGGAATGCGGTGATAACATCGGTGCGAACTTCGATCCCAGCCATCTTTTCTGGCAGGGCATGGAGCCGGTAGAGTGCGTGAAAGCCCTCAAAGGCTGCATCTATCACGTTCACGCCAAAGACTCTATCGTTCATCAGACCAACGCCGCCGTCAATGGCGTCAATGACTACAAATCCTACGGTGATGAAATTAACCGCTCCTGGATCTTCCGCACCTGCGGTTACGGTCACGACCTGAAATGGTGGAATGATTTCTTTTCCACGCTGCGCATGGTCGGCTACGACGGCGCAATCAGCATTGAGCACGAAGACAGCCTCATGTCCAACTGGGAAGGGCTGACCAAAGCAGTTTCTTTCCTGAAGAAGAGCATCATTTTTGAAGCGCCCACAGCCATGACCTGGGCGTAATTTTATTCCCTCGTTTTCTAGTTGCGGCCGGGTGTCAGTGACGCCCGGCCGTCTTTTAACAGGGAGCTTTTCAAAACGCATGAAAATATATCTTCTGGCGATACCGCTTATCGCCGCAGTCAGTACGTTGTTCTATCTTATTTTTCGTGAGATGGCGCGTGCCTGGCTTCACCATCGCCTGAGGATGCTGCTGTTGGAATGGGCAGAAAAGAAACCTGGCTTTTCCATGTCCTCTGAGGAGCTTAGGGAACTGCTCGAAGAAATGCCTGCTCCGTCTATCCAGACCCCTAAAACTGATCTCACTGTCACAGGTCTTTATCTTGCCTTCATCGGTCTTTTTTTTGTAATCGCTTATGCTTTAATCGGAAAAAGCCAGTGGGCGGTAGGTGCCTATTTCGGAGGCGTTGCCTGTGTGGTTCTTGGCTTTATCTTAACTACGATAGGCATTATTCTCCGCTTTCTGCGCAAGCCTCCTTTATAAGATTTTCTGTTTCTTTCTCTCTTTTTTGCATTGTTTTATATGATGGATACCTCTGTACATAGACATCGTTATTCCGGAGATGCCTGTAAGGAACCGCTTCGGGTCGCCGTGATCGGCAGCGGACCGGCAGGCTTTTTCTGCACCGATTATCTGTTGCGCCTGGCGCAGCCTTGTGTCGTGCATATGTATGAAAGATGGCCTGTTCCTTATGGCTCCGCACGCCATGCCATCGCACCTGACCGGCAGCGTATTCGTGCTGTAACTACCGCTTTCGACCGTATTGCTTCCCGTCAGGGCTTCCATTTTTTCGGGAATGTAACAGTAGGTAAAGACATCTCTCTTCAATTGCTGCAACAGCATTATCATGCGGTTATTCTGGCGACAGGAGCAGACGACGGTCTAGTACTGAACATTCCCGGAGAAGAGGTGCCAGGCTTCTTTCATATAACAAAGTTCGCAGGCTGGTACAACGGAAGGCCGGATTGCGCCTTTCTGCGCCCTGACCTGACTCACACGGCTGCCGCGGTGATCGGTGCCGGCAATGCTGCGCTGGATGCCGTCCGGATTCTGTCGCTTCCTTCCGACTGGCTCCCCAAAACAGATATACCCGAGCCTATGCAGCAGGCACTTGCCTCAAGTGCTATCAGAGAAATTCACATCATCATTCGTCGGGGCCCTCTGGATGTTCGTTTTTCTCTTTCCGAATTTGGAGCGCTTTTTGACATTCCAGGTGTGAGTTACCATCTTCATCCGGAAAACTGCCTGGAAAACATACAGGCGGTTTCCCCCGAAGAGGAACAGTTGCTTTCTCTGTATAAATCCGCACATACAACGCCGAAGACTGCCAGGCATATTC
>Ga0255340_1000599_pt1 | contig 57236 bp, 44 predicted proteins | sample wastewater_treat_7_FD_192417 | JGI IMG/M metagenome (GOLD analysis project Ga0255340, IMG submission 192417) | Wastewater microbial communities from Lulu Island WWTP, Vancouver, Canada - plant10 | ecosystem: Engineered > WWTP > Wastewater > Unclassified | place: Canada: Vancouver, British...
GGGCTTCTTCCACCGAGCGGGAGTTATAGCGGCTGTTGGACGGGCTTGAAAAATTGACGGATGCGCTGAAAGTGGTTCCCGGATTGGCCTTGGAGTCTTGACTGTGGTTCCAGCGGAGGCCGAAGTTCTTGCTCTGCGAAAAATCGGCGCTGCCCTTTTCGCCGGTGCGGTCATCGGAATAAGTGAGCGAAAAACCACCTGAGAATTTATAATTTACTTTATATCTTGAGTTCAAATCTATTGCCCAAGAACCCAAAGAATAGAGGTCGCCGGTGGCGGAAAGGTCGAAGTAATCGCCGAATACGAAGTACATGCCAAGGTCTCTCATATAAAAACCTCGCGCTGTTTCTTCTCCGAAAGACGGCATAAGCAGGCCGGTGGCTCTTTCGGGCCGTTTCGGAACAAAGCCGAAGGGCAGATAAAGCGGCAGGCTTACATCTTCGAGTACCATATGCGCAGGGCCGAAGACTATCTTCTGGCTCGGCTTGGTAATCACCTTTGCATTATAGAGCTTCATATAATAATGCGGCTCTGGCGCATCACAGACGGTGTATTTGCCCCCTAAGATATTGATGGAATTATCCGGCATCATCTTTATATTGCTACCCCTGAGTATGCCTTCATCTTCGTTTGTAACCATATTGGAAATGCGAGCCTTGCGCGAATTGAAATTATAGCGCAGCTCCTCCATCTCATAGGTTTTCCCTCCCTGTGTCATTACCGGCCGCCCCTTCCATTCAGCGGCGAGTGAATCATATACGCCATAGGCATGCACCGTTCCGGTATTCATGTCATAATCCATGCGTTCGGCGGTGAGCTTCATGTCTTCATAATTTACAGTAACATCGCCGTAGTAGCGGATAAGCCTGCGGCCTTCGGAGAAAATCTCCACTATGGAATCGCGGGCGGTTGAGAAGGCGGGCGCAGTGAGGGAGCTGTGCTTCATCAGGGCGGCGGAATCGGCCCTGAAAAGGGAGTCGGCCCTAAAGACAGAGTCGCGTCTGGCCAGTTCGGTGGAATCGGGCAGAATCTCTTTCTTTTCTGCTATCTGTGAGGAAAACGGGCTTTCAGTCATATTCCTACGACGCCTCTGACCGCTTGCCTCGGGAAGAAAAAGGCAGAGCAGCAATAGCGAGGACAGCAGGTATATATATTTCCTCAATTGAGTTTTTTTGTTAAATTTGCAAAGTACAAAAGTACTATAATTTTGTGAAACGCACAATCTGTATTATCCTGTCTTTGTTTCTTGGCGGCGTTACAGCGCTTGCCGGTCAGGATGGTCTCGGCCTTAATACCGTAGTAATAGATGCAGGTCATGGCGGAAAAGATGCAGGCGCAGTGAGCAAGGATAAGAAAAGCTACGAAAAAACCTTCACTTTGGATATTGCCAAAAGGTTTGCCGAATGCATAGAAAAGGGTCTTCCGGAGCTGAAAGTGGTGCTCACCCGAGATAAAGACGAATTCATAGAGCTTCGTGAAAGGGCAGAAATAGCCAACAGAGCGCATGCCGACCTTTTCATCTCCATTCACATCAATTCCAACTTCAATACCTCTCCGAGCGGTTATTCGGTGCATATTTTAGGACAATCCTCCCAAAAGGACAGAGACCTTTTCGCCTATAATATGGATGTTGTTAAAAGGGAAAACTCCGTTATTCTCTTGGAGGACGATTATAAAACTCATTATCAGGGCTTCGACCCCTCCGACCCCGAGTCATACATCTTCATGCAGCTAATGCAGAATGCTTATTTGGAGCAAAGCCTGCTTTTTGCCACAATAGTGTCCAAAAAACTCAAGGACGGCCCGATAAAAACAGACCGCGGCATAGACCAGAACCCCTTTTATGTGCTTTGGAAGACATCCATGCCGGCAGTATTGCTGGAGCTCGGCTTCATCTCCAATCCCGCAGACCTTGCCACCCTTAAAAAAGCGGATGAAAGGCAGAAGATTGCAGAGCGCCTGTTTGAGGCCTTGAAAGATTATAAAACCTTGTATGACAGCTCTGTAAAATTAGGGTTAGAATCGGCGAAAACGGAAAGCACTACCACAGTAGTGCAGGCTGAAGAGCAAAAGCAAGCGGATCCTGCCAAAACTGCAGTGCTTTACGGAACCCAAATCTTTGCCACCTCGCGCCGGCTCGACCCTGAGGATAAGCGTCTTCTTGGCTGGAAACCGCAGGTAATTCAAATTAAATCTCTATATAAGTATATTATAGGTATAAGCGAATCACCGGAGGAGGCGCGCAAAAATTACGAGCAAATCAAGTTAAGTTACCCGGGCTGTTTTATGGTGGTGATCTCCGATGGCGAAACCAGCCGTTACAATTAAATTCTTATAATCCTTATTATCCCTTAGGCCAGAGAGGTTTTAGGGGAGTAAAGGGCTTTTCTTTTTTGGAATTGCTCCAAATAAGCAATATTCTGAAAGTGAATGTCTTACAAAAGATAAAAAATATAAGTTGTTAATTATCAATTAGATACAAACTCGCTAAACTGGATAGAGTTACTTGTTTAGATAAGCATAATTATTTAAACAAACAATAGTTAAAAACTTTTTTTTTAACATTTTTTTAACCAACTTTGCACGCATCATACAATTGACATGACATGAATAACAACGGGCGACATATCGAAACCTGGAGAAATTGCTTGCGCTTTATATCGCAGGTAATTGAACCGCGTCAGGTGGAAATATGGTTTAAAAAAATACGTCCCGTTTCTCTTGCGGACTCCACTCTTACGGTGGAAGTTCCATCACAATTCTTTTGTGAATATCTCGAAAGCGCCTTCCTCGATGTAATCAAGGCCTCTCTTAAAAAAGAATTGGGCGCTGCTGCAAGGCTCGTGTATGTTATCCGTCCTGTCCAAAGCCAACAAGCCATGAGCTATCCGCAAGGCCCGGGCGATCCTCCCGTAAATAAGAGCATAAGCGTGAGCACTTGGCAGCCTTCGGGCAACCCCGGTCCCTTCGTATTCCCCGGTATCACCAAGGTTCAGGTGAACCCGCGCCTCAATCCCGTATACAGCTTCGAGAATTTTGTAGTGGGGGACTGCAACCGCCTTGCCGCGAATGCGGCGGAAAATATAGCAGGCGCTCCGGGTAAAACGCCTTTCAATCCGCTGTTTATCTTCGGCGGTCCCGGGCTGGGCAAGACCCATGTGGCGCAAGCTGCCGGTCTTTCCATAAAAAAACAGTTTCCGGATCTTGTTGTGCTTTATGTTACCGGCAATGAGTTCAAGACTCAATATATGGATGCGGTGCATGTGCGCAACAAGCTCACCGACTTCCTTGCATATTATATGAAAATTGATGTGCTGATAGTTGACGATATCCAGGACCTTGTGGGCCAGGGCAATCAGACTGCATTTTTCAATATCTTCAATCATCTGCACCAAAACGGCAAACAACTCATACTCACCAGTGACAGGGCGCCTGCAGAGCTTCAGAATTTTGAGGAAAGGCTTCTTTCCCGCTTTAAGTGGGGGCTTTCTGTGGAGCTCTATGCTCCTGACCATGCAACCCGCTTGGAAATGCTTAAAGAACGTGCATTCCGCGAGGGTGTGCAAATAAGCGATGAGGTGTTGGAATATCTGGCTACACGTATTAAAACCAACTTCCGTGAGCTTGAAGGAGCGCTAATCTCCATTATGGCCAGCGCAACCATGTCGCACAAAGATGTAAGCGTAGAGGAAGCCGCCCGCATAAGCGAAAAAATAGTCGGTGAAGAAGAAGTTTCGATTACCATAGACAAAATACAGAGCATCGTTTGCGATTATTTTGGAATTACACGCGAAGCTCTGCTGAGCACTACCCGCAAACGCCAGATTGTGCAGGCTCGTCAAATTGCCATGTATTTGAGCCGCAAGCTCATAGACAATATCTCCCTGGCCACTATAGGCAGTGAAACGGGAGGGAAGAACCATGCTACTGTGCTGCATGCATGCAATACTGTAAGCGATCTGTGTTCTACCGACCGTCTCTTTAAAAAAGACGTAGCCGGCATAGAGGCTATGCTGACGCGCACCAATAGATAAGTTTACATAGCATGCAAGTGAAAGTAGCGCCCTCTCTTCTGTCGGCAGACTTCTTAAGACTGGAAGAAGACGTTGAGATGCTCAATTCTTCTGCCGACCTCATACATTTGGATATAATGGATGGCAGTTTTGTGCCTAACCTCTCCTTTGGTTTTCCGGTAATGGAAGCTGTCGCCCGCAAGGCAGTTATTCCTCTGGATGCTCATTTTATGGTAGTGAATCCGGGGGATTGGGTGAAGCGCTGTGCAGAAATAGGAATTGCCTCCATGAGCTTCCATCTTGAGGCGGCAGGCGGTAATGCCCGCAGCATACTCAGGGATATCCGCGCTCACGGCATGAAGGCCGGACTTGCCATCAATCCTGATGTGCCTGTCGAAAAACTCTATCCTTATATCGGCTCTGCAGACTTTTTTCTGATAATGTCGGTGTTTGCCGGCTTTGGAGGTCAGAAATTCATATACGATAGTTTAGACAGAATTCATACGCTTAAAAGCCGTCTGCAAGAAAAAAATGATTCTGCTCTTATAGAAGTTGATGGGGGAGTAAATGTGGGCAATGCCGCCGCCCTTGCAGAGGCGGGCGCTGATATTCTGGTAGCGGGGAATGCTGTATTCAAGGCCGAAAACCCCCAAGAGGTCATTTCGCAGCTTCGAAATCCTCGATAGCCTTTCCAAGCCTGTCTTGAACAGGTTTTTCCAATACGAACATACGTTTCGAGAATTCCAACTCGAGTCTTGCTCTGCCGCTTTCGCTTCCGAGTTCGGAATAGAGGCGGCAGAATATTTTATAAAAGTCATCCAAAGTGGCGGATAGTTCGTAATATTTGCTTGTAATCAGACCTAAGGAAGAAGGGTTGGGGAGCAGCGGGTCGAATTCCTTTTGGTTGAGATTGAGCCCCACTCCTATTATGCTCGAAACCAAATAGCCCTCGCTGAAAATGTTTTCGATAAGAATGCCGGCAATCTTGCTGTCTTCCACCCATATGTCGTTGGGCCACTTTATACGCGGCTCTACGCCCTCTTTTTCTAAAAACTTACAAAGCGACACGCTGCAAAGGTGCATGATGCGCACAGCTTCCCCGGCGGCTAAAAAAGCTGCGGGCAATTTCAATATAATACTGAATGTAAGATTTTCGCCGGGCTTTGAAACCCAGGTATGAGTCCCGCGCCCCCTGCCTGCCGTCTGCTCTACTGCCGCCACTATTGACAAATTGTCAAGACGCGGAAATTCTCTTTTGGCTTCATTGTTTGTAGAGTCCAATATTTCGTGCCATTCTATCAGAGAAAATGCGCTTTGTGGTTCCATTTTTGTTAGTATATTTGTAAGTTATTTTGCAAATTTACTATTAAATGTCAAAACAGAGAAACACCAACGACAATAAACGTCGCACAATAAGAATAAATCTTTCTTGGATCTACATATTGCTCTTGATGGGAATAGGGTGGATGCTTTTCAACAACCGCAGCGTACAGCCTGCCAAGGTTGAATGGGCGCAGGTAAAGCAGATGGTTAAGGACGAGGATGTAAAAGAGATAAAGTTCATCCGCAACGAATATAAAGGCGCTATAACCATGCTTCCCGATAAACTTGGCAAGTATGCCGACCTCTATCCGCAGGGGCAGCTTCCTACCAAGAGCCCTCATTTTACTTTCCTTGTTTCCACCGCCTTCAATCCCGAACAGGAGTTTGAGACCTTAAATGCCGAACTCCCTGCCGGAAAGCAGGTGAAAGTGGTTATGGAAAATGGCGGCCGAGGTTGGATGGAGTGGCTTAACTGGCTGATTTGGCCGCTGCTGCTGATAATTATGTGGGTATGGATGTTCCGAGGCATGAGCCGCACCATAGGCGGTGACGGAGGAGCCGGCCCGGGAAGGGGAGGCATCTTCAATGTGGGTAAAAGCACCGGAAAGTTAGTGGACAAGAATGAGCAGAAAATCACTTTCAAAGATGTCGCAGGAATGCATGGGGCAAAAGAAGAAGTGATGGAGATAGTGGACTTCCTGAAAGATCCCAAGAAATACACCGGTCTCGGTGGTAAAATCCCGAAGGGAGCTCTTTTGATAGGTCCTCCGGGAACAGGCAAGACCCTGCTTGCCAAGGCAGTGGCAGGGGAGGCCAATGTGCCTTTCTTCTCAATCAGCGGTTCCGACTTTGTGGAGATGTTCGTAGGCGTAGGCGCCAGCCGCGTACGCGACCTCTTTGCCCAGGCTAAAGAAAAGGCCCCTTGCATTGTATTCATTGACGAAATTGATGCTGTGGGCCGCGCCCGTGGTAAAAATGTGGGCTGGAGCAGTAATGATGAGAGGGAAAACACACTCAATCAGCTTCTTACCGAAATGGACGGCTTTGGCACCAACAGCGGAGTGATAGTTCTTGCAGCAACCAATCGAGCTGATATTCTCGATAAGGCTCTCACGCGTGCAGGCCGTTTCGACCGTCAGATTCACGTAGACCTTCCGGAACTCAGCGAACGCAAGGAAATCTTCCAGGTGCATATGCGCGGGCTTAAAGTTGCCGGTGACTTCGACCTTGATACCATGGCAAAGCATACCCCGGGCTTTTCTGGGGCGGACATTGCCAATCTTTGCAACGAAGCCGCATTGTCTGCTGCACGCAAGGGTAAGAAACTTATCGAAACCGAGGACTTTATAGAATCTGCAGACCGCATTATAGGCGGCATAGAGCGCAAGAGCGCCACCATTATGACGCCGGCCGAGAAACGTACAACGGCCTTTCACGAGGCAGGACACGCAGTTGTGGGCTGGCTGCTTCCGAATGCCGATCCTATCTTCAAAGTAAGCCTTATCCCGCGCGGACAAGCCCTCGGTCTTACATGGAGCCTGCCTGCAGAGCGTAAAATCCTGCCCAAGAGCTATATGATGGATGAAATGTGCAAGCTTATGGGCGGACGAGCAGCCGAAGAAATAATCAACGGTGAACCTGCTTCGGGCGCTCTCAACGACCTCGAGCGCCTCACCCGTATTGCCTACAGCATGGTGCAGTATTACGGCATGTCCGAAACTGTGGGGGGACTCTCTTTCTATGACTCAACAGGCGCCCGCGGCTACGAATTCACCAAGCCCTACAGCGAAAAGACAGCCGAGCTTATGGACAAAGAGGTGAAAAAGATTGTGGACGGCGTCCACCAAAAAACGACAAAGCTCTTGAAAGACAATATAGAGGGCTTGCATAAAGTGGCTGAGCTCCTTCTTGACAAAGAAGTCATTTTTGCAGACGACATAGAAAAGATATTGGGTCCAAAGGTTACCAAAGAAACTATAGCAAGTTCCAATGAAAAAGCGACCGATGAGTAATATAGCGCTCAGGATTGCTTCGGGACTTGTCTTTGTGGCGATTATTCTTGGCGGACTCCTTATCAGCAAATACCTCTTTGCGGTGCTTTTCATCTTTTTGATGACAGCAATGATGCTGGAATTCTACCGCATGACAATGGGCAAACGGAATTTGGCTTCGCAGATACTTGCGATAGCCACAGCCATATGTGGATTCGCTGTTAGTTTCGCCTTATTCAATTGGAACTTGTCCACCAGATTCCTCTCTTTGCCAATAATGATGCTTATGACTATTCCCATAAGCGCAGTACTCTCTAAAGATAAAGGGCATATGGAAGACTATGCCTATATCCTTACAGGTATCCTTTATATTGCCACGCCTCTTGTTTTTTCCAACACCATTGTCTTCAAAGACACAGAATTCAATGCAAGCCTCCTCTTATACTTCTTCATTCTTATCTGGTGCTCAGATATAGGTTCGTATTGTATAGGAGTGGCTTTCGGAAAAGGAAAAAAGCAGATGGCAAGTGACATCTCTCCTAAAAAAACCTGGGTTGGTTTCTTCGGCGGTCTGGCATTCTGCATAACGGGAGCAATAGTAATGATGCTTTCGGGTCTCTTTGAATATCCCTGGTACCATTGCTTGGCTTTGGCTGTTATAATGCATGCCGCCTGTGTTTTCGGTGATCTTTTCGAGAGTCTTTGGAAACGCCGTTTCGGCATAAAAGATTCCGGCAGCATTATTCCCGGACATGGGGGTATGCTGGATCGTTTGGACAGCACTCTCTTCGCAATTCCCATGGGGGCTATATATCTTTCTATCGTAGGACTATTATGAGAATAGATCAAGATTCGTTGGGATCTCTGTTTATTGTGTTTTTAATAGGCGCAATAATAATTGTGGTAACATTGCTTTTGAATCCAAAAGCATATATCAAATGGCCTATCATAGGGCTCACGCTGATCTTTTGTATCTGGCAGGCATTCTTTTTCAGAGTACCGGACAGAAAGCCTGTCGGCAGCAATAAAATAGTCAGCAGCGCCGCAGACGGCAGGGTGGTGATTTGTGATGTGGCTTACGAGGACGAAATATTGAATCGTGAGTGTAAAAGAGTCTGCGTTTATATGGATTTCTTTGATGTGCATGCCAATTTCTGGCCTTTAACCGGAAAGGTTACATATTTTAAATATCATCCGGGAAAGAACTTTTTGGCTTTCAGACCAAAGGCTTCTGAATATAACGAGCACTTCACTACAGTAATCAGCAATGATGACTCCCAGGAAGTGCTTATGAGGCAGATTGCAGGCACTTTTGCCCGCAGAATCGTCTGCTATTCTTCAGATTCTCTTCCCACCAAAGCAGGTGAGCAATGCGGTATCATAAAATTCGGTTCGCGTATGGATTTGTATCTGCCGATGGATGCCGAAATCAAGGTAAAGGTTGGGGATAATGTGCGCGCCTGCGAAAGCGTTATTGCAATCCTCAGCGGGGGAGAGTAGATTCTTCTATCAACTTAAGCAGAGCATCCGGAGCTTCCGACTCGGGAACATGCCTTAGCACCACATCTCTGCCTTTGTAGATAGAGACCTTGCCGTTTCCCTCTCCCACATAGCCCCAATCGGCATCAGCCATTTCGCCGGGGCCGTTCACTATACAACCCATCACCGCAATCACAAGCCCCTTTAGATGCGAAGTTTTGGCCTTTACTTCTTCAAAGGCCTTTTGCAGGTCGAACATAGTGCGGCCGCAACCCGGGCAGGCAATGTATTCGGGTTTATAGAAACGACGCCTTGAGGCCTGCATGATTTCATCTGAAAGGTATTCGGCAAAGTCTTTTTGCATGGGCTTGCCGGCAATGCTGCCTTCGAAAGCCACTTCGTCGATTTCCCTGTCCAAAAGGGCAGGACCCCAGTCGCAGGCGGCATCGAGTATTAGTCTTTCACGGGAGGGGGCATTATATACGGCCCTAACGTTCTTATTCAGCATGTCAAAATGCTGCAAAGAGGATTTCAAGCCCTTGCTGTAACGATTCGACAGATAGCGCGCTACGGGAATCTCTTCCACGGGGTCTTCGGTAAGTGAAACGCGCACCGTAGCGCCTATTCCTTTTGAAAGCAGGGCAGCGCTTCCCACGCAACTCTTTATTCGTCCCGAATCGCCGTTTCCGGCTTCGGTTACTCCTATATGCAGGGGAAACACCACCCCTCGCTCTTCCATCAACTTTTGCATCTCCCTATAAGCCTCTGCCATCACAAGCGTATTGCTGCTCTTTAGCGATACCACCACATTCAGGAAATCCTTCTCCAAACACATCTCCACCCATTCCATGGCTGCTTTTGCCATGCCAAGCGGCGTATTGCCGTAAAGGCCAGTAATATAATTCCCTAAGGACCCGTGATTTACTCCTATGCGGATTGCGGTGCCGTGACGGGCGCAAAGCTCCAAGAGCTTTTCAAACTGCTCGCAGGCCTTATTGTGGTCGGAATGGAAATTGCCCGGATTTATACGCAGTTTTTCCACAAAAGGAGCCACAGCAATGGCGGTTTGAGATGAGAAATGAATATCTGCAACCAGAGGCGTTTCTATACCCATGCTGCGCAATCTCTCTTTAATCGCTTTTATATGCTCCACATCCTTTAGACCTGGAACCGTTATGCGGATTAATTCCGCTCCCGCCTCCGCTAAGCGGACACACTGGGAGACTGTGCCCTCCACATCGAAACTGTGGGTATTGCACATGGTCTGCACCACTATGGGGTGGCCCGGGCCTATAAACAGGCTTTTTCCTATTTTAACGACCGTCTTCTGCATTTTGATAAACTATCTCGTATGCTTCCTTTTTAAGCTGGCGCGTAGTTTTGCCAAAGCGCTTGCCGAGTTGGAAATAGATTCCAACTGTAAAGTTTATGTCGAGCGGATAAGCGAAGCTGTAATAATATTCGCTGTGATAATTGGGTATGTAGAGGCTTCCCCAAGACCATAAATGACCTATGGCATTGAAGTGTATCTCGACAGGGTCGAAAACAATCGCGAAACCAAGCCCGCCGTATATGCCGTAGTCCCAACGGTAATCTTTTGCCGAAAAGCTGTTCTCCAGACCCGGCGTAACGCTATCGCCCACGCGCGCAATGCCCAATCTGTAGCCCAAGTAAGGGCCGGCGTTGAGCATCAGCTTGAAATGGCTCCAATCTATATGGCCGTGAAGCATAAAGGGTATCTCTATGGTGCTTATGCGCGCCTCGGAAGCGCCTTCGATGCTATGCTGATATCCGCTCTCCTTATTCGGTAAAAACTTATAGCCCTCATGGCCGTAGGCAATCCCTATCTGATATCCGAAATAGGGGAGAATATCAAACATCTTGAGATTCTTAATATAGCTGAGCGAAAAATACCAGGGATTGTAAAGCCAGCCCTGCCGATAGCCCGAAGGATTCATGAAGAGCCGCGAAACGGTGGGGCCGAAGTTCACTCCGAGAGCGGAATAATCGTTTACCAAACCTTTTTCGCGCAGAACAAGCGCTGTGGTATCCGCCTCGAAGCCCTTCGGCAGTTCTTGGGCATTAAGGGACGAGGCAAGCAATAAAACTGCCGCAAACAGGGATAATAATCTACTCTTCATGGCCTCCAAACATTTTAACGAAATCTATCGTTTGGTCCAGTTCAGTCGATTTGGGAAGTTCGAGGAACTTGCCTCCGCGGCTGAAAATCACAAACTTCACCTGTTCCGGCTGACGGCGTTCAAGCAGATTGCCGGTATCCACAATAGAGTTGCGATTGAGGTCAGAAGTGATTCTGATGCAATATCTTCCCTCTTTAAGATAGGGGAAAGGCAGGGTGCAGTCGGAATCTATTATATAATTGCGGAGTATGGTTTTCATCGATTCGTCCAAGAGGTCTATGATATACTTGCCGTTTACACCGGTGCAAACAAGATTTAGCTTGCTTAGCTCGTCATCCGAGGGGAGCGAAACCTTCACCTGCGTACTGTCGGAATAAAAGCCGTTTATGTCGCGGAATGCCCTGTGGGGCACTTTTAAGAAGTATTCGTGGCCTGGAAGATATTTTACATCCGGCTTTATCGTATAGCATCTCAGATTAAGAGTGTCTCTTTCCACCGAAACTTTTGCAGTAAATTCCTTTTGACGGGGATTCAAATAGGTGAATTTAAGGGAGTCGAATTTTGCGGAGATAATAGGGGATTTGAATTCCAATTCAAACCCGTATTGTTCCACCCTGTCGCCCTGAGCGGTAAGTTTGAAGATGCAGGTAGTGTCTTCGTGCTTTAAATTGCGCTGCTGTGAGCGCGAATAGGTATGCTTGAGCTTGCTGTCTATAGGAAGGCGAAGATGCTCTATTTCCGGCCTTAAAATGCCCGAAGAATCGGTTTTCCGGTAGTTTACAAAAAGATGCAGGGTGTCTGGAGCCGGTTTCCGTGAATTCACCCATAATTCAAGACTGTCCTGGCTTGGATTGAATTGGGAGATGACTTCCTCCGCCTTGAAGCCCGCAAACCAAAGCGAATCAATCCATGCATTTGGAGCCTGAAAACTGACGTAAGCTGAGCGTAATCCCGTTCGCTTGTAATCCTTGACAAATTGTTTGCTCGGCTTCTCCCTGAACAAGCTGAGCGTATGTTCCACCCTTCGAGCCTCGCATCCGAGAGTGTCCTTCATATCGTATTTCAATAATTCGGGCGTTCTGTCGCCAACCTTCCATTTGGGCCTTATGATGCTGTCTATAAAGGCAATACGGTCCTGGTCGGGGTCATAAACATTGTTTTCATCCGCATCCAAAACAGCATAGATGCGATAAAGGGTGTCTTGAATGAAAGATATGGCAAAATAGCCCCAATCATCGGTTTTGGCTGCGGCATAAGGCTTTTTCAAGAAGACGGCTGAGTCGGAGAAGTCTTTGTAAAGCATTACTGTAACGCCTTTTACCGGCATAAGGGTATTGCAGTCCTGCACCATGCCGGTAGTGAACATGCTGTCGATTTGTTCTCCTGTAGAAAACACATAGGTGAATCCCGGGAAGATATTACCCTCGTTATTATCTGCAATGGCATCACCGAGATTAAGGGTATAGGTGGTATTCGGCAGCAGCGGCTCTTCAAAGGTGACTATTAGATGCTTGCCTGAAATCTTGCTTTTAGGCCGTTTGTTTTGAGGAGGGGAGAGATAGATGCCTTTGGCATTTTTTATCGTAACATACTCGTTGAAAGTAAATTCTATCTTGGCCTTTTCAAGAGGGAAATTCGTTGCCCCCGGCAAGGGTTTGATACCTGTAATAATAGGGGGGATAGTATCCCTAAGGCCACCCGTAGGCGCTTGGGTGGTATTGGCGCAAGAGGGGCTGAATATCATCGGAAGCAGTACGATTGCGCTGGCAAGAAGTGGAATTAATGCTTTTCTCATGTCTCAAATATCCGTACGTACAACATCAGATATGCCGTCTATCTTACCAAGATCGGCAATCATGGTTTCCAGAACCTTGCGATCCCTAACCTCCATTGCTATATAACCCTCGAAAACACCATCTTTGCCGCCGAGGTGTATTTCGGTGATATTCACGCCCATATCCACTGATATGCAGCCGGTGATTTCATTAAGCAGACCTAATTTGTCAATTCCCCTCATGGATATGCGCACAGGGAACTCTCTCTCTTCTATATCCATATCCGGCACCACCACTACCTGGTCACCATGCTTGCTTGCAAGTCTTTCGGCTATAGGACAGGACTTCTTGTGCACCACAATCATCCCGTCTTTGTGTTTAAAACCGATAATCGGGTCTCCGGGAATGGGATTGCAGCAATCGGCCACTACATAATTGCCATGACTTATGCTTTTGGGATTCCTCCCCAAGAGAGCATTGCGGAAGTCGTTGGGACCTATCACGCCGGCGCCTATACGGAAAAACAACTCAGGCTGGTAATTTAATTGGGAATAATCGAGAAGCTGTTTGAGCGTATCCAAATTGTTGGGATAATTCATGGCCTTGAGCCTCTCGTTGTAAATAGCCTCGCCGTTCTTTATAAGAGTGTCCCTCTCGCCCCTGAAATATTCCAACACCACATTGCGCGCATGGCGGGTTTGAAGGAATTGGAGCCATTCCAGTTTCGGACGGCCGCTTTTGGCTGAAATGATTTCAACTTGGTCGCCCGTCTTGAGCTCCTGACTCAGGGGTACCAGCCTCATATTCACTTTGGCGGCAATTGCGGTGTTGCCTATATCCGTATGAATCATATAGGCGAAATCCAATACCGTGGCGCCCGCTTGGATACTCTTTTGTTCCCCTTTGGGCGTAAATACCACAATATCGGTGGCAATAAGGTCTTTATGGATGATGTCCAAAAGCTCCAATGCATTTACATCCTCGCTGGAGAGTATTTCCTGCACCTTGGCGAGCCATTTATCCATATTCGACTCGCTGTCGTTCAGGTATCCGTCCCTTTTGTAAGCCCAGTGAGCGGCTATGCCCCTTTCGGCTATATCGTCCATACGTCTGGAACGGATTTGCACCTCTATCCAAAAGCCGCTGCGACTCATAAGGGTGCAATGTAAGGCCTCGTAGCCGTTGCTCTTGGGATTATTTATCCAATCGCGATAGCGGTCGGGCTGCTGTCCGTAAATTCCCGTGAGTATGGAAAAAATCCTGAATGCCTCCATCTTTTCGGCCTCCGCCGAGCCGGAGCTCTGATCATAGATTATGCGCACGGCGTAAAGGTCGTATATTTGGTCGAAGGGAATTTTTTTGGTGTTCATCTTAAACCAGATGGAGTAGGGGGTTTTGAGGCGCTTTTTAATCTCGAAGGAGATGTCCGCCTGCTTGAGGGCGCTCTCGATTGGGCAGATGAAGGCATCTATTTCCTTATCACGCAAAGCCACATTGCGGTCAATGCGATTGGATATATCTTTATAAGCCTCAGGCTCCTTATATCGCAGCCAAATATTCTCCATCTCCGACTTTATCCCATAAAGACCGAGCCTGTGGGCAAGCGGAATAAAGATGAACATAGTTTCGGATAGAACCTTGTCGCGCTTGTGCTCAGGCATAAATTCGATTGTGCGGCAATTGTGCAGGCGGTCGGCAAGTTTTATAAGTACGACGCGCACATCATCGTTCAGGGTAAGAAGAATACGTTTGAGATTTTCTGCCTGAATGCTCTCAATTGTGGTGCCGCCGCGCCTATCCTCGTTGTCGAGCACAGTCTTGATTTTAGTAAGTCCCTCCACCAAAGTGGCTATCTTGTCGCCGAATTGGTGACGGATATCCTCTACAGTATAGTCCGTATCCTCCACAACATCGTGCAGAAGGGCTGCAGATATGCTCTTGTAACCGAGTCCTATGTCATCCACCACTATTTGGGCAACGGCGATGGGGTGAAGGATATAAGGCTCTCCGGAACGCCGCCTTATGTCTTTATGGGCATTGCTTGCAAACTCGTAGGCGCTCTTTACCACTTCTATTTCTTTGTCAAACCTGCAGCGTATCCGGGCGGAAACTTCTAATTTCTCCCAAGCGTTCTTTATGAGGAGCTTGTCCTCGCTATTGAATTTTGCAAAGCTCATTTTTCAGACTCCCATTGAGGTATACTAATATTATCCACTTCCTGAAACGCCCTTGTAAGTTCGGCTCCGTATATTATTATCTGCCAGCTGAAATTCATCCAGATAAGAAACAGGGGGATGGCAGCCAATACACCATATACTGCATTCAGCCTGCCCACAAAAGCTTGCGTTTCCAGATACAAGTATTGGAAGAGTACAAAAGCTACGGCATCTATGGCGGCTGCTTTCAATGCATATTTGTATTTTACTTTTACGGCAGGTATAAACTTATACATGGCAGACAGGGTAAAAGCGCTCATAAAATAAAGCGTCAGCCAACTGAGGAATTTCGCAAAGGAACGCCACTCGGCAGTATCCAATCCTATCAGCGATGTGGCATTGGTGGCAAAAGCTATACCGTAGCCGAAAATAATCATCACAAAAGGAATAAGGAGCATCAGGCCGAAGTAAAAGCCGAAACGCTTGAAAATGTTGCGCGGAATCTTGCGTATGCCCCAGACATTGTTGAATACCCTTTCTGTCTGGAACATCAGCCAAAGTATGGTCCACATAAACATCAAGGCGGATACAACACCTACCGGACCGGACTTGGCTACATCTATTATATTGCCCGCTTTCTCCACTAAAATATCGGTGTGGGTAAAGGAAGCGGGGAGGGCTCTCTGCAAAAACATCGTAACCTTGTCTTCCATGCCGAGACCGCCCGAAACCGCAAAAATGAAAGCCAGCATGGGAACAATGGCAAGGGTGACGAAATAACTCAACGCAACGCATTGGAAGCCCATCCTGTTCTCTGCAAATTTATCTAAAGTGTAGCGCGCGAGTTTGGTAAAGCGCACCAGCCCTCTCCTGGCCCTGGAAAGGTATCCTGTTTCCATAGTCCAGAGATTATCGGTGAAAAGGTCGGATATTTTGAATTTGCGGCTTTTGGGCATAATATTAAAAAAGCGTGGGTTCTTCAGTTGTTTTTTCTGTCGCTTTGTTTTCTTTTATATCGTCTTTTTTTGGTTTTTCTTCAGTCACTTTGTCTTCTTTCGCTTTATCTTCTTTCGGGAGGAGCTCCATAAAACTTTCTTCGCTTAGTATCGGGACTCCAAGGGATTCGCATTTCTTTATCTTTTCAGGACCTGGATTGTCTCCCGCCAGCAGAAAACTGGTTTTTCCGCTGATGCTGCCCGAATTCTTGCCTCCATGCCTTTCGATAAGGGCTTTGATATCATCCCGAGAAATGCTGAATACTCCTGAAATAACTATGGTCTTGCCTTCCAGGGCTGCGGAAAGAGTTTCTGTCTCATCCCCAAGCGAAAAATTAAGGCCATGTGCGCGAAGGCGTTCTATTTCTGATATATGACGGCTGTCTTTGAACCAATCCTCAAGGCTTCCGGCAATCACATCCCCCACATCGGGAACTTCCAACAGCCGCTCTTTATCAGCAGAGGCCAAAGTATCAATATTCTTAAAATGCCGCGCTAATTCTTTAGCTGTGTTTTCTCCCACAAACCTTATTCCCAGTGCAAACAGCACTCTTTCGAAGGGAACGTTCTTAGAGGCATCCAGACTAGCCTTAAAATTGGCGGCGCTCTTTTCTTTCCAGCCATCAAGCGTAAGCAATTGGGGCAGAGTGAGGTCGTATAAATCCGCCGGAGTTCTTACATAACCCAAATTGTAGAGTTGCTCCACTGTGGCTTCGCCTGCCAGTATATCCATGGCTTTGCGGCTAACAAAATGCAATATTTTGCCCTTTATCTGCATAGGGCAACCGTCTATGTTGGGGCAAAACCATTTGGCTTCGTTTTCTTCACGGAAAAGGGGAGTGCCGCAATCGGGACAGTGCTTGGGGAATTCAGGCTTTTTTGCTCCGGAAGCCCTCTTGGAGGGCTCCACTCCGATGATTTTAGGAATAATCTCACCGCCTTTCTCAACATATACCCAATCGCCCTCGTGTATATCGAGCGCCTCCATTTGATCGGCATTTACAAGAGTGGCGCGTTTTACAACAGTGCCGCTCAGTTGCACGGGTTCGAGATTGGCCACCGGCGTAACTGCTCCGGTACGGCCCACCTGATAATCTATGGAAAGTATCGGTGTGAGCGCCTGCTCAGCTTTGAATTTATAGGCAACCGCCCATCGTGGCGCTTTGGCTGTATATCCCAAAATTTCCTGGTCGGATAATTCATTGATTTTGATTACTATTCCATCGGTTGCAAAAGGCAGGAATTTGCGCTCTTTATCCCAATAATCGATATAATTCTTGATTTCGCTTATGTCCTTGGCCAGCCTCCGTTCTTTGGAAACAGGCAGCCCCCAAGAGTCAGCGGCCTGCATGGCTTGGTCGTGACTTAAAAAATCGAGGCCGCTTTGTGGCGGAATGCTGTAAAGCGTGCAAATCAGGCCACGGCGCTCCACCTCCTCGGGATTCAGCAGTTTAAGTGAGCCTGATGCGGCATTGCGCGGATTTGCAAACGGGGCTTCTTCATTTGCTTCACGCTCGGCATTCAAGCTGTCGAAAGCCTCGTAGGGCATGAGCACCTCGCCCCTGATTTCAAATTCTTGGGGATAATCTCCGTGAAGCTGTTTGGGAATATTGGAGATGCTCTTTGCATTTTCGGTAATATCATCCCCTTTGATGCCATCACCGCGAGTGAGCGCCCTGTAGAGTCTGCCGTTATGATAGCTTAGGCTGATGGCGGTACCGTCGAATTTCAATTCGCAGCAATACGAAAAGTCCGATTCGAGAGTTTTCCCTGCTCGGGCAGAGAATTCTTCCACTTCTTCAATGGAATAAGTATTTGTAAGCGAGAGCATTGGATAGCGATGAGGACGCTGGACAAAGCCTGTTTTAAGATCGCTCCCGACGCGCTGGGTGGGGGAGTCGGAGGTCTTGAATTCCGGCCACTGGGCCTCTAAATCCTCCAACTCGTGCATGAGCATATCGAATTCGAAGTCCGACATAGTGGGGGCATTGAGCACATAATAACGCCTGCTGTTCTCCCTGAGAACCTCACGCAACTCACCAATTCTTGTCTTTGCCTCCTGCTTGTCCATAGCGGCTATCAGCTTTTAGATATAAAAAACAAATTTAATATTTTTTTAGAACAATGCCTAAATGATGGTTGAATCCCAAGCCTTGGCAGAAATGGCGATGGACGCATCAGTCTTGCTGATGACATTTGCATTGCCACCCTTAACCAAAGCGCTGATATGCCGTTTGAGTTCTTCGGGGATTATGATATTCACAGATGCGTCTTCGTCAGAGAAATTGCAGAATACCAGCCATGCACCCTTCGGGCCATAACGCAAGAAGGCAAAGTGCCTGTCGGGATTGAAGCCGCTACCTTGAAGTTGGCAATAACAGAGGTCCCAATTGAAAAGCCCCTCGAATTTACGGGCGTAAGAAAGTATTTTCTTGTATCGCGAAAGCACGCGCGATTCTTTCATGGGCAAGCGTTTGCCTGTATTAAAGCTGTCTGTAAGATGCTTTAGAGTCGGCACGCTCACTAAATCGAAGATGGAAGTTCTGCCGTCCGCCCCATTCTCAGCGCTTTCGCCCAATTCCTGACCTGCGTAAAGCATGAAGGATGCATTGTTGAAAAGAGCGCCGAAAGTCAGGGCGGCATAAGCTTTTTGAGGAAAACCGGCAAAGGCGCTGCTTGCTATACGCTGCTCATCATGGTTCTCTAAGAAATTCAGCATATTGCCTTGCAAACTGCCTAATTCCTGCCAATTGAAGCTAAGCTCGCGAACGCTTCGACCGCCACATATAACATCCCGCACAATATCATAAAAACCCGATTTATCATATAAATAATCGAAGCCGAGTTCGCGTATGAACTTGTAGTAATTGGACTTTTCGTAGGCCTCTCCGATAAATATAAAAGAGGGGTAAGCCTTTTTGACAGAGCTTATAAGCCATTTCAAGAATTCCTGGGGCACAAGCTCCACCATATCACATCTGAAGCCGTCCACGCCCAGCGAAGCCCAAAAGAGGGCGATTTCAAGCATTATATCCCAAGTCTCCCTTTTGGAATAATCTATCTTCAATGTATCTTCCCAATCATAATCGAAAAAGTCGTGGACAGGGACATTCTTGCAGTCGGGAGAAACATGGTTTGGAACATAGTCTATTATGACTTTAAGGCCGGCTTTACGGCTGCGTTCAAGGAGTTCTTTGAACTCCTCCATCCTGCGCTCGGGCTCATCTGCCAAATAAGGATTTACATCGTAATAATCCACAATAGAGTAGGGGGAGCCTATATTTCCTTTAACATAGGGCTTGCCTGTGGAATGACGGATAACTCCGGTATACCAAACGGCATCAACGCAAAGCGAGCGTAAATGCTTAAAGGCGGGAGCCTGCCAGTCGGAGAATTTGCCTTTTCCCCACAGTCGGGGGAGAACCTGATAGATTATCATCTGCGACGGAATTCGGAAAGGATGACAGCGGCGGCTGAAGCCACATTGAGAGATTCTGCGCCTGCGCCTTTGGCAAAAGAGGGGATTGTAAGACGCTGCGACACCTCGTCCGCAACTTCGGGAGATATGCCATCGGCCTCATTCCCCATAATGATGAGGCCTTTTTTCGGAAGCTCGCATTCGTAGATGTTTTCGCCTTCGAGAAAGGTCCCGAACACCTGCATCCCTGATGAAGCAAAGCTTTTGCAAAGCTCAGGCAAGTTGCAGTAATTCAGTCTTTTACGGAATATAGTACCCATGCTTGCCTGAATCACCTTGGGATTATAGACTTCAACCGTATCGGGGGATGCATAGATGTGTTCTACTGCGAACCAGTCTGCTATGCGCATGATGGTGCCTAAATTCCCCGGGTCACGTATGGAATCGAGGGCAAGGCAAAGTCCTTCCGGCTTTTCAATAGCTTCGAGAGGTGGTTTTTTCACTACTGCCAATATGGGTGAAGGAGTGCTGAGACTGCTGATACGCGCCATCACGGCATCGCCTTCATCTTCGCGCCGCACAATTTTTACTATTTCAAAGCCCGATGAGAGCGCCTCCTGCACCATCTTCTCGCCTTCAACGACAAAAAGCCCCAAGGAGTCTCTGAATTTTTTCTCCCTAAGGCTTTTTATCTTTTTTATTTCGTTATTGGTTAGCATGCAGGCCTGCTGTAGCTATTCCCAATTGAGAATTTTGCGGAAATCGTAGTCTTCCGGATTGCTTACGAACTCACGGGCCTCATCGTAATACGGAGGAGTAATGAAATGACAGATATATCTGTAATAGTTCTGAGCCACACCGCCCATTATATTCACCCTGCGCGGAGGAATCTTGCCGTCTTTATTTTGCAGGTCTTTAAGATACAAGGGATGGGAATTACCGTTGGGGTCGATGTAAACCATGCAGCCTGTTTCACCCTGCTCATAAAGGTTGTAAACGCCCATGGCAAGCTCGGTGCAGTAGCTGAGGTCGAAGGCAACGGGGTCTTGACAGCGGATGTCATAACCTATTTCGACAGGACGCATTTTCACCTTAAGTCCTATCTTGGGAAGTTCCTGAGAGAGGATGTCGTTGAAAAGCACTGCCTTGCTGATTTTTCCAAGTTCAGGATGGCCGTGCGCATCATAGGTCATGCGGATACCGGTGCTCTTAAGCTCTTCCGGATCAAGGTCGTGGAAAACGCCCTCTGCAATTATTACGGTACCATAATCAATTCCGAGAGTCTTGCGTTTGATAATGGAAGATATGGCGAGCTTGACGATTTTATCAAGACTTATCTTGGTGCGGTCGAACATCTCGGGTATTATAGTCATGGGAGCGTGAATAGCTTCTCCGATACCGAGCGCAAGGTGGCCTGCGCTGCGGCCCATGGCGCTAATTATCATCCAACTATTGGAGGTACGTGCATCTTCGTAAATGGTGCGGGCCAGATGCGCACCTTCATCCCTGGCGGAATTAAAGCCGAAAGTAGGGGCATTGCCCGGAAGGGGAAGGTCGTTGTCAATGGTTTTTGGGACGTGGATATTGCGTATGCAATAGTCGTTGGCTTCCAAGAACTTGGCGATGCGGTTTGCTGTAGAAGCAGTGTCGTCACCACCTACCGTAACAAGAAGTTTTATATTATTATTCTTGAAAAGATCCAGGTTGAATCTTTTCTCAAAATCCTCATCGCTAGGCTTGAAGCGGCTCATTTGCAGATAGCTGCCTCCACGATAGAAGTATGCATCCGCATGACGGAAATCAAGGTCTTCGTAGTTGGGTTTGTCAGAAAAAAGACCGCTGTAGCCTCCATGAAGGCCGATTACGCGGAAACCGCTGAACATAAAGGTTTTAGCGATAGTAAAAACTACGGCGTTCATACCGGGTGCAGGGCCGCCGCCGCAAAGGATTATTATTGATTCTTTCATTGTTAAAAAATTTGAATATTTTCTTTAAATCTTACAAAATTACTAATAATACCTGAAAAAACCATATATTTTTTAATGGCAATTACGAACAGATATTTTTTACTAAATTTGTAAAATTTATGCGGTGTTCACTCTATTTATCCGTCCTCGTTCTGTTGGCGTCAGCCTGCAGCACTACACGTGTGCTCGAGGAAGGACAATACCGCCTTACTCACAACGATATTACCATAAAAGGGCCTTTCCGCTTTTCGCAGGAAGAAATCTCACCCTACATACGCCAAAACGCTCAGGATTGGAATCCCTTTATCTGCGTTTATAACTGGTCACTCAAAGACGGCTTCTGGCACAAATTGGGCAAGGCACCCTTGGTATATAAGCCCGAAGACACCGAAATCTCCTGTCAAAATATTGAAAACCGCATGGAATATCTTGGCTACTACGACTCCAAGGTATATTCCGAAATAGAATACAAAGGCAAGAAGGTGCGAGTGAACTATGTGATAGAGCCAGGTAAAAGCTACCGTATAAACTCCGTAAAATATGAAATCCCCGAAGAAAAGGACTTCAAGGCGGATTTCATTGCGGACACCCTTGCCAGCAGCAATGCCTTGCGGGGTCAATGGCTCTCGGAATTCCTGCTTGAAGATGAAAGCGTGCGCTCGGCAGGGAGGCTTAGGAATTTAGGCTACTTCGACTTCGGCAAGACCAATTACAGCTTTGAGGCGGATACACTCCCCAATGGCACAGCAAGCATTATTTATCGTGTAAGAAATTATACCCGAAACGAAACAGAAGCCGCCTCCAGACCCCTCAGGCGCTATTATATCGATAGTATCCATATTACGCATCCGACCAATATCAAAATTAAAGAAAAGCTGCTTACCGGCCTCAATACCCTTAAGCCCGGAGAACTCTACAACGAACAGAATGTCAACAACACCTATTCCCGTTTTTCGGCAATAAAGCTGTTCAGCGGAGTGCAAGTGCAGATGACCCCGTCGGACTACGACAAGGTGAATTGCGAAATCGCACTTTCACCTTCTCCGGTAAGGGGAGTAAAAGTCAAGTTGGAGGGCAGTTCCAATTCCACCGGTCTTCTTAGCACCTCTCCTCAAATATCTTTCCATCATAAAAACATCTTCCATGGCGGGGAATGGTTCAACCTTGCCTTCAGCGGAGACTTCCAATATCGTCCGTCCGACCAAACAAAAGCCATAGAATACGGCATTTCCGCCGGCTTAAGCCTTCCGAAGCTCATTTTTGTACCCTACTCTTCATTCAAGGGCTCCAACATCCCCAGAACAGAGATAAATGCCGCATGGAATTGGCAGAACCGTCCGGAATACAATAGAGCGGTGGCCTCATTGGCATTGGGCATTTCCGGCATTACCAAAAAGAATACATCTTATCAAATTCATCCTCTCAGGGTGAATTTCGTAAGACTCTTCAACCTCGACCCCAAATTTGCAACCTCACTCAATAATAATCCTTTTATAAAATACTCTTATCAAGACCATCTCGATGCCGGTATAGGGGTGAACTTTTATTATAACTCCAGCTCTGACATCGTGCCTCAAGGCTCATATATGTTCCGCCGGGTATCATTGGACCTTTCCGGCAATTCGTTGAGCCTTTTCAAAAAATGGATGCCTCAAAATTCAAACGGACAGGCCTATCTTTTAGGCTCTCCTTATTCGCAATATGTGCGCGGGGAATACTCCTGGGGTAGAAACTGGAGCTATGGCCCTGACAATAATCAGGGCATTGCAGTAAGACTATTGGCCGGAGCGGGTTACGCCTACGGCAACAGCACCATGCTGCCCTTCGAAAAGCGCTTCTATGCAGGCGGGGCATCCAGTATGCGCGGCTGGCAGGCGCGAGCGTTAGGTCCGGGAGGGGAGGCTCCAAGCGAAACCTTTGTAATCCCAAGCCAGACCGGCGACCTCAAGTTAGAGGCAAATATGGAATACAGATTTTCGCTCTTCCGCTTCAAAAACGGGACTATGCGCTTGGAAGGGGTTTTATTCTCCGATGTGGGTAATGTTTGGAATCTTACAGATGATGACTCCGAAGGAGCATTCCGTATAAATGACTTTTATAAAACTATTGCCGCAGACTGGGGTATGGGCCTCAGACTGAACCTTCAATTCATATTAATCCGCGTAGACTTCGGCATGCAGGTCTACGACCCCTCTCTTAAGGAAGGCTCACGGCTTATCAACCCCCGCAGCTGGATTAAAGGCAACAATGCCTGGCATTTCGGCGTGGGCTATCCTTTTTAAAAACATGAAAAATATCCTTATCATCAGTGACTCGGTAGGCATGGGCAACATTGCGACATCTGCCATGATGCCTATACTTGCCTATATGGGCTTTTCTACAAGCAGCTTGCCTACTTGTTTGGTTTCAAACAATTTCGGCTACGGCGAATACGCCATTCTCGACACCACCGTCTATCTTCGGGAAGCTTTCCCGATTTGGGATAAACTCGGTTTTGGCTTTGATGCAATAGCTACGGGCTTCATTCCATCAGAGGAGCAGGCCGAACTTATTTCGCAATTCTGTGCAGCTCAGGCCGACAAGGGTGCAAAAATCTTTGTAGACCCCGTAATGGGCGATTGCGGAGAGTTTTATGATGGACTTGATACCGATATGGTGCTTAGGAGCATGCGCAAAATGCTCAGCGTGGCCGATTTCTGCTATCCCAATTATACCGAGGCCTGTCTGCTGACGGGCATTCCTTATAAAGAAGAGGGTGTAAGCGGGAAGGAAATCTTCGAAATAGTGGATGCCATAAGGGAGATGGGGGCGAAATCCGTTGTGATTACCAGCGCAAAAGTGGATGGCAGGAATGCAGTAGCAGGGCATAAAGCCGCCACAGGTGAAAAGTTTCTGCTTTATTATGAGGAACTGCCCTTATTCTTTTCCGGCACCGGCGATGTCTTTTCGGCCGTATTGATAGGCTATCTGATGAATGGCAAAAGCCTGAAGCACAGCACCCAAAAAGCCATGGACGGGGTTTATAATTTCATACTCTTGAATAAAGATGCGAAAGATCCCTACAAAGGCCTTCCGGTTGAGAAATATTTGAGCATTTTATAATGAATTTTAGCGGAATAATTTTAGCATTTTGCACTTTCTGTATAATAGGAGTTTTTCATCCTATAGTCATTAAAACCGAATATCACTTCGGCACACGGCCTTGGTGGATATTCCTGCTATGCGGATTGGCCTGCCTAGTGCTTGCGTTATTTATTGAAAAAATTTTTCTTTCAGCGCTTTTAGGCGTTACCGGAGCAAGTTTTCTATGGGCGATTTTCGAACTTTTCGAGCAAAAAAAGCGAGTAGAAAGGGGATGGTTCCCCAAAAAAAACGAAAAGAATTTGTATAATAAGGAAAAATGTTAAATTACGATTACTGCAAAACAAAAGGAATAAAACTATCGCCAAAAACCAAGATGGCTGAGCTTATAAACTCAGAGCCCTCTCTTTTAACGGTATTAGACCGCTTTGGAATGAGACTCGGCTTTGGCGAAGATACGGTAGGGGAATGCTGCAAGGCGCAAGAAAAAGACGCATTTACTTTTTTAACCATCTGCCGCATTTCCCTATTCCCCGATTATGTGCCGGAAAGTGAAGAGCTTGAGAAAGTTAAAATTACAGATGTAAGGGATTTTTTGCGCAACTCTCACAATTCTTACAAACTTAGCTGGCTGCCTAATTTAGAAAGAGAGATATATGCTACGCTTTCCTGTCGTCCGGAAGCTCAAAAAAAGTTTATTTCCGAATTTTTCGGCAAATTCAAGGACGAGCTCAACGAACATTTCGAACTCGAAGAAAAAAAGATATTCCCTTTTCTCGATGCCATCTCCAAGCAAAGGAAAACATCGGTAAAACTATTTAAGCAGGAGCATAATAATCTCGGCGAGAAAATTCAGGACATCATAAATCTTCTTTTATTGTATTTGCCCTACGAAAAAAGCGATAACAAAGTCACATTGCTGCTTTCGCATCTTTACTCCTTTAAAAACGACTTATATATCCATTATAGAATAGAAAACCATATTATTCTGCCTCTGTTGAAAGATTACAGTAAAGAAGAGCAGGAAGAGCAGAGAGATTTATCTCCAAGGGAAAAGGAAATCCTTATATGCGTTGCCAAAGGCATGCTTAACAAAGAAATAGCCAATCTCTACAATATTTCCATCTTTACCGTAATGACACATCGCAAGAACATTACGGCTAAAACAGGTATAAAGTCCATCGCAGGTCTCACGGCCTACGCCATAGTGCAGGGCCTTATCGACATAGAGGATATAAAATAAATACAAACATCATAGTTCTGTGTAAACCGAGGTAAAGCTCGCTCCGGAACGGATTTTTTGAGCTAAGTTGCGAACGAGTTCGGCATCTACCTTTCCAAGCTCTTCTACATAATCTGCAATTATTTCCCCGTCAATTATATATGAAATTACTTCGAGGTTGCGTAAAAGTACCGACTTATCTCTGCGAGCGACATATTCTTCGTAATGCTTTTTAAGATAAGTTTTAGCTTCGGAAAGTTCTTCGTCGGTAGGACCGTTAACGCAGAAATCTTCGAATAGGCATTCTATCTCGCTGATAAGCTCCGAGAAAAGTTCCGGCCGTGTTTCAAAATTCACCTCCGATACCGTAAGCCCTTTATGGGCGGGCTCCATCTCTGATTTAAATCTTATGGAATAAGTGCCTCCTTTATTCTCACGAATTTCGTTAATACCGCGCTTGGTAAGGATGTAATCCATTGCATCAAGAGCACATTCGTTCTTTTGAGTAGGACTAAGATTAGCCTTCCATGCAAGTCCTACAACGCTTTTTTCGACAAGTTTTTTCGGATATTCCCTTATGAGGGAATGTTTCCCTTCGAAATTCGGAAGAACAGGGTCAAAATTAGCTTTAGAAAATTTCTCTTTTGAAGGTATAGAAGCAAGATACTTGCATACAAGGGGTTCTATCTGCTCCTTGGAAGCATCGCTTGTTATAAAGATGTCTGCAAGCGACATATCGGAAAACTGACTATTGAAAACTTTATTCAAAACAGCCTCATTTACGGCACGCATCTCTGTCGAATCTATACTGAACACCCAAGGATGGCCTCCGTAATAAATAAAATCGTATTCCTTATTGAATTTTCGGGCATAAGAATCGTCATTACGCATGTTACGCACAGAATTTTCCACAGCCAAAGAAAGGTCTTCAGGAGTGAAATACGGTTTGGTAAGTTGCAAATGAAGCATTTGAAAAGCCGTTTCCATTTTTTCCGGAGCGGAATTGCTACGGATGCGGGAATGTTCCGTTTCGAAATATACCCTAAGCGGCACACCTGCAAAACGCTCATCACTCTGTAAATCGTTTTTACTCACTCCGCCAAAGCCAAGCTTATTTGCAAGATAGTTTTCTGCAAAGCGCTCTACATGTAAATTGCTTTGATCGAGAGTTGCAAAGCCGGTATTGAATACTGCTTCTATGGCAAGCCTTACTGAACCTTTTTGAGCGCTTACAGGCGTATAATGCACGCGAGCGCCATTACTGAGAGTCCACATTTCCGTTCCATTCACAAATTCGGAAAATGTCTTTTTAAGTACTCTTCCCGGCTTTGCATCAATCGAAACATCCGCCTGCTTGAAGGAAATATAGGCGCTTGGTTGTATCTTCTTTGCCGAAGCATCCACTATGGCCTTTTTCTCTTCTTCGGTAGGGATATATTGCAATTTTTTGGGATTTACATAATAAGCATAAATCTTTTCGCTATCATAAAACATCTTTACTATGTATTCGTCAATATCTTTCATGCTTATTTCCTCTAAAATTTCCTTTTGAATGGCTTGAAGCTCACTTGGAAAAGTAGTGGGGAAGCTTGTAAGATAATTATTTACATAGATGCTTGCTAATTGAGTGGTAGTAACCGATTCCGGCTGCAGTTTGCGCAAAAGTTTTTCTCCGCGAAGAGTAGCAAATCTTGCTTTTTCGAGTTCGTCCGCACTGATTCCGTGCTGAAGCATAGCGTTCATATGGTCACATACTATTTCCAGCATCTTGGGAGCATCTTTATCTTCACGGGGAAGAACCGTAAATAAAGAAACATAAAAGTCGTTTCCCTGTGGATAGGTAGCCATCACAGCTCTTTTAATCGGACTTGACGGTTCCTGTGAAGCACGGGAGAGCCTTTCGGAAAGGGCTTCTGTAACAATCTGCCTGCAAAAGAAATCTTTGTAAAACTCCCTTCTGCTCCTTTGCTCTCTTGCGGGGTAGGGCTGACGCAGGAATGTCTTGAGCGACAAAAACTTTGCAGAAGAATCTACAAGATCGGTATAAAGCGGCTCTTTTAAAGCAGGAATATGCACAAGCTCCTTCGGCTCGGGTTTTTCACTAACGCGTAAATCAGCAAAAAAATCTTTTACGCGGCGCTCCATTGCTGCAGCATCAAAGTCGCCAACTATTACTACAGCTTGCAAATCCGGACGATACCACTTGTGATAAAAATCTAAAAGCAGCTGCGGATTTGCATATTTTATTACATCTGTGGTGCCTATTACCGGCCTCTGAAGTTTGCTGCAACCGGTATATACAATATCCGCTTGCATCTTGAATACCTTTGAACGTTGGTTACTGCGAGTGCGCCATTCTTCCAGAATCACCCCACGCTCCTGCTCAACCGCAGCCGGTTCACAGCTGATATTTCCGGACCAATCATGCAGCACCATCAGTACCGAATCTATAAAACTTTGCCTTACAAGCGGTACCGAAGTTATACTGTATACAGTTTCTGTCTGAGAAGTATAGGCATTGACATTAGATCCAAAGCGAACTCCCTGTGCGCCCAAGAAATTCAATATTTCTTTGTCGGGATAGTGCTTGGTTCCGTTGAAAGCCATATGTTCAAGAAAATGTGCAAGACCGTTCTGAGCGTCAGTCTCTTGTAGAGAACCGACGCTGTGAACGATATAGAAATCTGCTGTGCCCTTCGGGTTATCTGAGTGACGGATGAAGTAAGTTAATCCATTATCCAATTTTCCTGATAAAACATCAAGGTCCTCCGGAAGAGGCTGCGCAAAAATCGGAATTGCCCAAAGGACATACAGCAGAAGAATAAAGAGCCTACGCATTACTTAAGAGAAGGAGTTATTATTTCGAAATCGTTGGTGGAATTGTCGGTGTCTTGATAAGGAACACCATTACCTTTCTTACGGGCAACAGCCTTTCCATAACGCTCAGAATCATTATCTATCTTGCTTACATTGGTGTAACCGGCATCTATAGAGCTGTTCCAAGGAAGCGCTCCGAGCACCTCCTCTACAGAAAGATTTACTCCGTCAATTACCCACTCGTTGGGAATAAGGTAAGAGTCAAGAATATCTCTTTCCATATCCATATTCCTTTCTTCCCATACGAATCTGCGCTTAGCAATCCATGGGTATTCGGCCATGTATGTTTCTTTGCTCATGCCTTCGGGAACTTTTACGAGAGCATAAGACTCAAAGCCTCTGTTATGAAGAGTGGTTATGGTAGCCGAAGACTTGAACCACAAGAGCATGTCTGCCACATCAGGATTTTCGGTATCGGGATAGATGTCGTTCACATCATTAAACTCGAAGTCCGCTATGGATAGATTACAACCGCCGTTTGCGCTATAGTCTTGTGCATCAACAGCTAAAATTATAGATGCGCCTTTTTCTACAGGATTTTCATTGCCGCTGCCCGGGAACTGATAAATAGTGTTAACACCAATTTGAGTGGGAAGTTCCGGGTAAATCCACCTTGCTCCTGTTGTGGGATAAGTGGAATTGGTGGCTGAAAAAACGAAAAGCAAGCCGTCGATATATACCGTACCGTCGGTATTGTTGGTAATCTTTATGTACTTGTCGCCACAGGTGTTTTTTCCATCGGGAAGAAGGGTGGAAGAGAAGAAGATTTCGCTGATAAGCAGCTTGGAAGTCAGGTTTATCTCTGCCGGAGCATTCTGTACTAAAGCAATGTTCTGCATAAGGCCGGAGCCCGAAATCGTGATGCTTGAACTGCGGCCGGCCACACCGTCATATTTATCTGCCGTTATGGTAATAGTGGCATCGCCCTCTCCGCTAAGCTGACTTATCTCATACCAATTTTGCTCGTCGGTCTTAATGATTTGCCATTCGGTATTGGAGCGGATGGAAATGCTCTGTTCTCCGCCAGCAGCTTCAAAAGAGATAGAATTGGTGTCAACATTAAGAATAGGATCTTTCTTACAAGAAGAAACCGCAAACAAAATCGCGGGAAGAATGAATAATAGAATTTTTGTTTTCATTTTTTATTTGTGTTTAAAAAGTTATTCCAATGCTAAGTTTTGCTAAAAGAGCCTTGTCTGATGGAAAAAACCATTGCGAAAAGCTTGTAGCTAAAAACAAAGCGTTATTGTCATTTATTTCTGTCTGTACTCTTGCAGAAGCGCCGAGAAGGAAGCGATTCCTGCAAAAGCCATCGAACATTTGGGTGTAGGCATGTAAAATCACCTTTTCAGTATATCTTTCGGGAAGTTCCAAATCTTGCATCAAATTAGCTTCGTAACGCCCTTCCAAACTAAGCGAAGTCATCCATTTGCCGAAGTTTTTAAGCCATCCGCCGGAAAGTCCGAAACGTAATGTGGCAAACGAGGCCAAGCGCATCGGGTAAACATAAGAAGCTCTGTAATAATTGAATCCGACATTCGGCTTAATATAGAGTCCATTCTTTTCCATTAAGGCGTCAAGTGAGGCATCGGCGTTATGGCTGACATAAAGCTGAAGGCTTTTCACTACATTGTAACTGCCTTCAACTGCATTATCTATTACGTTTTCGCAGCCGTCGCGCCTCTCGTAAAGAAACTTGAAGCTAATTGCCGAATTAAATGAATCTATGTTGAACGGAAGTGAGAAAAAGCCATCTGCTTGCTTTATGGAAAGCTCTGTTACCGGCACTTCGTTTTGGCCGGGAAGATGAGAAGCTATCTTTAGCATTATACCATTCACCCCGGCAAAAAGATTTCCTTTATCGGCAGGGGAGAGCAGCATCGCCAGACCATAGCCATTGCCCTTATAACGTACTGTTGTAAAGTTATTTGTTCCGTCGAATCGCTGATACCTGCTGCCTAATCCGGTAAAGTGGTATTCCACAGCATTTGCACCGATAGGATTGTAAAATTCAACATTTTGCAGCTGATGATATTTCCGGTAAGAAGCAGTAGCCGAAAGACAGTATCTTCCTAAAATATAGGATACACCCCCTCTCAGGCCAAAATCCGAAGCTATGTTTCGCGGGCGGGGATCTATTTTGCGAAACTCATGCACGGCCCTGTATCCAAGTTCCGCTCCGGCAATAAGTTTTCCGAATCTACGAGAATATGCGCCTGAAAATTCATACTTTTCGCTTTGCATATCTCCTCCGAGCGAATCGGCTAAAACATAAGGCTGAAGCAGCAAAAAATCGGTGGTTTCGTTCCACTTTACATTCTTCTTAACCCCTTTGGAATATTCTACCTTGCCTTGAACTGCACTGAACTTATCCGTTCTTATCATAGAAGCAGCATTGAAGGCTACGCCCATATAGCCATCGCCGTATTGAGGCAAAAATGCTCTGTCTTCGCGGCGATAATCTCCCGTTAAGAAAGCTTCGGAATAATTAGCGTAAGGACTTAATAAAAATGATGTTACGCTATAATAATCTGTATGACCGAAAGCTATTCCAAAATATGGGTCAAGCCTTTGCAAACTTCGATCATTAATTCGTTGTGCAATAAGCCCTTGATAAACAAGTAGGAAAAATATGAAAGACAGCGCCTTTCTCATAATTCTACAAGTTTTATTGTAAGAGAAGCGGTATCGCCGGTAAAGTCCCGAGCCTTATCGGGGATGCTGAATTCCGAAAAGCGTACTTTTGCCACTGTGCCGTCTTCGCGCTCAAGCTTAGTATCAAAAGCCATGATATAAAGACCTTTTCGCAGGGTTATAGTGCATTTGCCGGCATTAAAAACCGGCCAATCATATTCCTGGCGGGTATTCATGTCGCGCAGGAAATTCCCTTCCGGTGTCATATCCACCGACATTGATTTTATGGCTCTACCATCGGGCAAAAGGGCATAAAAGCTCACTTCGCACATCACATTCTCCTGCTTTTCACAAGAGATTAACGAAAAGGTCGTTGCTAAAAATATTATGTAAAACAGGCGTTTCATATATTAAAATGTAATTCCATTCCAAAATAAGGAGTTGTATTGCGACGCACAAGAAAGCCGTTAAACATATAATCGGGCGTAATGTCGAATATTCTGTTTACAAAGAGCGACAGAGAAAGCTTGTCTTGGAAAAGTTTTTTGGTGGCTTTCAGATTTATATTGGTGGCAAAAGGTATTTTATTCTCAAATTCGGAAAAGTCCCTAAGCATATGCCTCAGTATGGGATCTTGGGCAGACTCCTCCGTAAATGGCCTTTCTGCTAATTTTTTATCGATATATGCCACCGGAGCCTTGCTTCGTTGCATGGTGCTTTGTTTCGTGTACCAGGTAGTTTGGAACGAAGTTGTGAACACCAAGCCGAGAAGCGGGATTTGAGTATCAAACATAAGATTGGAAGACAAGCGCTCGAAGCAATTGCCATCGTTGACTTTATAAAGGCCTACATAAGGATACCTTTCTCCTCCAATGGTAACAATAGGAATCCAATATTCGTTTTGACTATTCATATAGTCGGTAAGGAACCAAGCTCCGGACAAATTTATTTTAGTATTTACGGCGCGTATCCTCTTGGTGCTAAGGGTGAATTCTATTCCTCTTTTATATGTTCGGCTACCGTTGGAGGTATAACTGTGTGCGGTGAGAAGGGTATCCTGCCGCCATGCCAATGACGAAATATCCGGCGGTCCCGTAAGGGTGGATTTATCTACCTGACTCTCATCGTAATCTTTGAACAGCAGCGACATATATTTGCTGGCATTGCGGAATCCGGAGCTCATGTCTTCTTTAAAAAAATTGATAGAAAAAGTAAAACCATTCCATGAAGCGTCGAAACCTATTTCCATTTTAAGGTTACGGGCAGGAGCAAGGGTGTAATTGGTAGGATCTATTTTATACACACGCATATTCATTCGCCTCAATTCCTTTTCCACCGGCCAATAATTGAATTGGAGAATATCGGCATAAACAGGTGCGGGGAAGAGTTGATCCATAGTGGGAAACTTGGTATGCTTACCTGCACCTCCGTAAACAGCCCAATCGAGCTTATAGCCTTTAACTAAAAGGGATGGAAACTCCATGCGGATATTCGCACGCGGATCGAAATAGGGCTTTAAATTTACTTCATACTTGCTTCCTGCTCCGGCCATAGCTTCCATTCTAATGCCTACGGTGCCGGCAACAGCCCATTCGCCAAGTTCTTTTTTTATGGCATCTTCGGCAAATGCCGAAAGCAAATGCGTGCCTGGGATTTCATAGAATGGCCTCGGACGGGTGGATCCTACTGAAGAAAGAGGGCGGGTTACATCGAAAACGGCTCCTGCACCATAATTTTTATCATAAGTCCATTCCGCGCCCGCTTTGATGCGATGTATTCCCCGTTTAAAATTTAGGATAGAGTAAAAATTGAAATAAAGCGGCTTTCCCTCTACTCTAAGTGTGGTATTATATCTTGAGGGGATGATAATGGCATCGAATTCGCCGCTTTCGCGAGAAATGGAAACTATGCTTTCCTGACCGGTCGAAACATGTTTCCACCTATCAATAATATCGTTCTCGGCAGATATCGAAAAAAATGTTCTCCAAGAACGGAAAAAAGAATTTTGCGATAGAGAACTTAGAGTAAAATCCGTTCCCAAGCAGAATTTATTATAACTCGACTTATAAGTTTCCAATGGACCTCCGCCTTCGGCAATGTCGAGGTCGTAATCGGATTTTTGGTTATCAAAGGAACCGGTGTAGTCGAGATTGGCATTGAAATTCCCTTTCAACCTGCCCCCGATCCAAGTTTTACCAAATCGCCACGAACCTGTTAACCTCTTCCAGTTTTGTCTTGAATTGCGCGGGTCTGATTGTGAATCCAAATAATTCAAACTTAAGTTCATAGTAGCCTTATCGGCAGTATTTCCCCATTCGAATCCTTTACCTGTATAGAAAAGCTTGCTCTTCATATCAGCTTTAAAACGAAATCTAAGGTCGTTGCCGCCCTTTTTCCTTTGAATTTTAATTACTCCACTGGTAAGGTCACCGTATTCTACCGATGCTATGCCGCGCACTATCTCCACATTCTCAATATCTTCGGTAGAAATTTCTCTCATGTCGGTGCCGGCATTCACAAAACTGCTTCCAAGGCTGCTCCAAGCAGGAGTTTGTTGAAGATTAGCATCGTTCATAGCAGGTCTTCCGTCTATTATAAAACGTGTTCCAAGTGCCGAAGTGGCATAATCACTATTTGTAGTTACATGGGCGGTTCGAAGATTTACAAGTTGCGGAGAACCGAAAGAAGGGTCTTTTGAATATCCGCCAGGCAAAAGTTCCAACACATCGGCGATACTCGATGGCTGTATGTGAGCTATGGCTTCTTTACCTATTTTAGATATAGAAGTAGTCCCTCTGTTTTCTACAGCTGTAACCACCACCTCATCTATCTTTTGAATGTCCTGTTGCAAAAGATAGATTCCGTCTTTCGCAATAAGAGAAGTTTTTAGCGTGTAGTACCCTAAAAGCGTGATTGTAATCTCTTTATCTGCTTTTTTTTCTTTCGGAAAGCGAAGAACAAATGAACCTGTTGTATCGGTAACACACCATATTCCTGTTTCTGTGGATACCACCGCGCCTGCAAGAGGAAGTCTGCTTCCGGCTTCCAACACCTTTCCACACACAGAAGTTTGAGCCAACAATGCTGTGGAACAGAAAATGAATATAAAGAGTGTTGAAATTTTGCGCAATTCTTTTATTTATTTCAACTTTCGCATATTCCGGAATCTTGCTCATTATAGCGTTATCTATCACCGGAATACGAAAAATCAAATAATTTTTTAATGCGCAAAATTAGCCTATCCCATAATTGTGTACAATCCCTAAAAGTAGTAACTACGGCCTCACAGATATTACAATATCTAAACCCACCCGCTATTTAAAGAACGCAGATAAACCAATAGCATAGTACTATTAAACGGAATTTATTTCTTGGAATAATATTTCGGCCAACAGGCGCTTAGATAGGCTTTAAGAGTGTCTTCGTGCCTGTTTTTCTGAGGCTCGTAAAGGACTGTGCCTTCCAGCTCCTTGGGCATGAATTCTTGATCCGCGAAGTTGCCCGGATAATCATGGGCGTATTTATAGCCGTCTGCATAGCCCAAATCCTTCATCAGTTTTGTGGGAGCGTTCCTGATATATAGTGGCACAGCGGCCGTCTTGGTATCTTTAGCTGCCTGCATGGCCTTTTCCACAGCCATATAAGCGGAATTGCTTTTGGGGGAGGAAGCTAAATAAATGGTGCATTCCGAAAGAGGGATACGGGCTTCGGGCATGCCGATTTCGTGCACTACCTGAAAAGTGGCATTTGCAAGAAGAAGTGCATTCGGATTGGCCAAACCGACATCTTCAGAAGCACTCATGCAGAGCCTCCGGGCGATGAAGAGAGGGTCTTCTCCGCCATCGAGCATGCGGCACATATAATAAAGCGCCGCATTGGGGTCGGACCCCCGTATGCTCTTTATAAAGGCGGAAGCAAGATCATAGTGCAATTCTCCATCTTTATCGTATACAGCTATATTCTCATGCAAGCAATCTTCCACCAACTTGTTGGTAATCACTACCTTATCGGCTTCCAACTGCGAATCTACCACTATCTCCAGAATATTGAGCAGCTTTCGCGCATCACCCCCGCTTTGACGGAACAGGGCTCCTGTCTCGGCAACGGTAATATTGCGTTTGCTGAGCTCTTTATCTTCTTTTAGAGCGCGGTCGAGCAGAATCTGAAGGTCTTCCGCCTCAAGACTCTTTAAGATGAACACCTGGCAGCGCGAGAGCAGGGGAGTAATCACCTCGAAACTGGGATTTTCGGTGGTGGCGCCTATCAGCACTATTATTCCCGATTCAACAGCCCCGAGAAGGGCGTCTTGCTGAGCCTTATTGAAACGGTGGATTTCGTCTATGAATAGAATCGGGGCTTTTGCACCCGAAAAAAGATTGCGGCTTTTGGCAAGATCTATTACATCGCGGACATCTTTTACTCCGGCATTCACTGCTGAAAGCGTGAAGAATTCGCGGTCAAGAGTTTTGGCTATGATATGGGCAAGAGTTGTCTTGCCTACACCCGGCGGTCCCCACAGAATAAAGGAGCTCAAATTGCCGCTTTCTATCATATTCCGAAGTATGCACCCTTTCCCGACCAAATGTTGCTGGCCCACATAAGCCTCTAATGTATTAGGGCGCATACGTTCTGGAAGAGGTGCTAACATTCAGCTCTTAATAGTCTGTAAATCAATGAATGAAACAAAATAGTTAAAAGTCCTAACAATTATGTTATATTTTCATATCCGCCTTATAATTTCTTTATAAAGGCCCTGCGGCGCTTGCACCAATCGGGATTGAATACCTCAAACTGCTTTTGCACCCTTATATTGGTCTCAAGTTCACCGTTGCTTTCCGCCCACTTGACTCCCAGCTTCTGGAATTTATGGAAGATATCGGCGATGAGCACTGCATTGACTCCCAAGTTCTGATAGTCGGGTCGTACCCCTATAAGAAGGAGTTCCGCTCCTTCGGAACGCTTTATAAAGAGGTCGTGTAGCAAATACCACCAACCGAAGGGGAAGAGCCTGCCGCGGCTCTTTTTGAGCGCTCTCGCAAGCGAAGGCATAGTCACACCGAAGCCTATGAGCTCGCCGGCATCATTCTCCACCAACGAAATATACCGCAAGTCCAGAATCTTCAGATAGAAACCTATATATCGGTCCGCTGTTTCCAATGGCAATTCGGTAACATTGTACAGATTCTTGTAGGTTGCGTTGATATTCTCGAAAATCTTATGTGCAAAGTTTTCTTTGCGAATCATTTTGCGTGTCAATTTGCGTATATGCAAATTGTTTCGCTCCAATACTATACGCTCAAGTCTTTCTATCTTTTCCGGAAGAACATCGGGAATCTGAACCCTGAATTCGAGCCAGTCGACATCTTTTTCAAAGCCCAGAGCTTCGAGGTGGTCCTTATAATACGGATGATTGTAAATCTGCGGCATTGTACTTTCGCGGTCATAGCCTTCGATAAGAGTGCCTTCGGGATCCATATCGGTAAAGCCGAGAGGGCCTACAATCTCTTCCATACCGTGTTCGCGGCCGAATGCCTCCACGGTGTCTATAAGAGCCTTGGATACTTCGGGGTCATCAATAAAATCCACCCATCCGAAACGCACTTGCTTTTGCTTCCACTGCTCATTGTTCAAATGGTTTACTATGGCGGCAACGCGTCCTACGGCCTCGCCATCCTTGTAAGCCATAAAGAGTTTATAGTCGCAAAACTTTGATACCGGATTGGTTTTCGGATTGAGTGTATCTATTTGGTCAAACTCCAAATAGGGCACATAATACTCGTTGTGCCGATACAGTTTTTCGGGAAAACGTACGAAGCGGCGCAGATCTCTGCGGGTTTTCACTTCTCTAATTTCTAAAGACATAGTTTAGGTTTAACTTGGTTTCAGTTTGTAAAGATACTAAAATAATTTTATATTAGTAGTCGGAAATGAACGCTTCCAAAATAGTACTATACCTAATATGCACTTTACTGTACCCCTGTGCAGCACAAGCCCAACTATTATCCATGGGTTCATTTCAATCGTACAAGGGCTTGGGATTAAGTATTCAAAGCGAAGGCTCCGATTCTCAAGTCTTCAATACCTATACTCTCTATGCCGACATGGCTTCTGTTTTTGCAGGCTCTTCAAAAAAACCCGGGGTCAAATTTAATTTCTCCCATAATTTCCGTCTGCTGAATTTTCCTTCCGCCATCGGTGAAGATTTCTGCCTCTATGCAGGAAGCGGCGTATCCACAGGCTGGGTCCAGGACTATATGCGCTCCGATTTCGGCTTAGAAGCTGCATTAACCGGCACTTTCGGAGCCAGGATGGCTTTTAAAAGGAGCATTCTCATTACCTTCGGAATAACCCTCGATGCAGGCGCCATCGTTTTTAAAGAAAATGGCAACCTGAAATTCTCTGTATATCGCAACGGCGTATATCAAAGTATTTATCCCCATATAGAAATAGCCTATCGCTTCTTGTGAAACGCCTTTATACCATAGTCTTCCTCTTATTATTCTGCAATTTGGCGGCAGCGAGGCCGCCGGAGGGCAGGGGATTTATGCGCTGGGGAGCCGAATGGGGCTATGGCACACGTTTCTACCGATATTGGAATCATAATTATATGGATCCGGATTTGGGCCGCATCTTTGATTCGGATGAAGAATTCAGTCTCTCGGCCAACGGATATATTCTCCTGAGCGCCGGCGCCGACATCCTGCCCTGGCTCAATGTCAGTCTCTATTCCGGCTTGATGGGAATATCTGATGGAAGGCAAGTTGTTCCATTAGGCATAAGAGCTAATTTCTTCCCCAAAGGCGCGAATAATGATGGACTCCTTCTTTTAGCAGGCACAGGAATAGGATTTTCTGATTATTTTTCGAAAGTACCTGCTCATTTTGCAAATATAGGAGGCGGTTGGCGCGTTGCGATGAACAAGAGATGGGATATGGATTTCACCCTCCAATTGCGCGTTTGCGGCGACAAACCTCCGATTTGGGACGCAGACAGAAACGCCTATGTAAACGAAAGCGATATTCGTGGGAATATCGCTGTCTATTGTTCAATCGAATTCGGTATAGCCATCAGCTTCTGATGGGATTCTAAAACAGGGCGCTTACTCTTTTTATAAGCTCTTCTGCGCTGAGATCCGGATCAAGTATCAAATCGGGCTCCTTATTCACATATCCCTGCTCCATTGCCTCTATGCTTCCGCCACCGGTGCAATTGAGCATGATAATCTCATCTTTCTTTACTTTTCCTTCTTTTACTGCCGATGCAAGAGCTTGAACTGCGCTGGCTGCGGCAGGATCAATGAAATATCCTTCAAGCTCGCGTACACGCATAATCCAATGAACTATCTGGTCATTGGTAGCTGTAAATGCATCTCCGTTGGTGTCTGAAAGCGCATCGAAAAGACCTCCTGCCACCCCGTAAGGCGGTTTTCTGTTGCTAAGCACCTTTGCCAATATCACTTCTGACTGCCTGCGGCCGAGTTCCGGGTCCAAATCGGCAAGCTCGCGTTTACCGCTTTTCCATGAATCATAAAGTAGGGAGAAAGGTGCGTTTTGAGATATGTACAACCTCATTTTGTGTGTTCCGAAACGGCCGTCTTCTATGAGTCTGAGATTGTTTTCCCAAGCAGCTATGGCGCCTGTTCCTGAACCCACCGCCTGGAAATAAGCGTCCGGAATACGGCCGATTTCTTCCACAGCTGAAAGCAGAGTGGTACCCATTCCATCCCGCCTGGCAACATTTTTTGCACCACCCTCGGGAAAGTATCTGCTGTCATCTTCAAAGAGCTTTTCTCCAAGTCTTATTGCATCGTAATAATCGCAACCGGAGGGGACTGCTATCATCTTCACGCAAGGATTGAGCTTTTTACGGAACCAAAGATTATGCAGGTTGTCGAAAGGCACACACACAGCAAGAGGCATATCGTTATCGGAGCATACCTGCAAAAAGGCCCTGCCGGTATTGCCTGCGCTCTGCAGCACAAGAATACGCTTTTCCTCTGCCCCCATACGGGCAAGTACGCTGTATGCCTCCGTCTCTTTGAAAGAGCAAGTGGACATTTCGGCTCCTATTCTCGGGCACCATCCCGAGAATGTTATATAAAGATTATCGAGGCCGAGAGCCTTTCCCAAACCCTTGCTATGATAGCTTACAGGCACCTGAGAGTGCTTAAGCGTACGCTTTATGGGCATCCAATCGGCATAGCGGTAAAGGCCGGGAAGTTCTTCGCGGGGAGTGAATTTTTTATTTGCATAAACAGCCCTTACAAGCGAAGGGGAGGGGCTTTCCGGATCGGAGAGAGTCCATCCGGCATCTTCGAAAATGCGGCCGTTGGCCACATTCTTTAGTTTATACTCAGTGGGCTTGAATTTCATAGGTTATATATTTATAGTTTTATGAACAACCATACCATATAGGCTATATATGTAAACAGCATTATAGCACCGTCGGTACGATCTATAGTGTTTCTTTTTCCGGTATATACGCCGAATAATATAATTAATGACGAGAAGGCAAGCACTCCCATATCCACGAGGTTCATTCCTGCAAAGCTCATGGGGGTGATAACGGCGCTGACGCCAAGGATAAACAAGATGTTGAATACATTGCTGCCCAAGATATTGCCCAAGGCCATCTGGCTGCGATGTTTTGTTATTGCTACTATATTCGTTGCCAACTCCGGCAGGGAAGTGCCTACGGCAAGAATTGTAACTGCTATGAACTTGTCACTGACATTCAGCATACGTGCGATTGCAACTGCGGAATTAACAAAAAATCTGCCTCCGAAAATAAGGCATGCCAAGCCGGCAAGCACCATTATTACAGCGGTCCAAATGGGATACAGCTTTTTTGCCTCCTCTACATCTTCCTCACTCTCGCCGGGCTTATCCGAAACAAAAGAATATATGACGTAAAATACAAACAGAAGGAGAAAAATTACACCCTCGATGCGGGAAAGTCCGTCCATAGCGCCCAATCCGAAAATAGTTTTGCTCATTCCCATAAAAATCAACAGGAAAGTGGTGATTATAACAATGGGAATATCTCTTTTACGGTTTGTCCGGGTTATTGCGATAGGGGAAAATAGAGCCGAAAGGGCGAGTATGAACAAAACATTGAAGATGTTGCTGCCCACCACATTGCCTATTGCAATATCGGAATTACCCTGCAGGGCGCCGGTAACGCTGACTACGAGTTCTGGCAGCGATGTTCCGAAGCCTACAATCGTAAAGCCTATCACGAATTCGCTCACGGATAGTTTTCTGGCAATGGAAGAGGAGCCTTCTATCAACACATTGGCTCCCAAGACAACCATCAGAAGGCCAAGAATAAGAATTACAACTTGTTGTATCATTTAAGAATTAATTTACAAACATTTTCCACATGCTGAGTATGAGGGAACATGTCCACAGGCTGCACTTTCACAATAGAATACTTTTGGCATAAAACCTCCAAATCACGTGCCTGCGAGGCAGGATTGCAACTGACATATATAATTTTTTTTGCGCCGGCTTTCAATATCTGCTCTGCGACATCGGGATGAATCCCTGCGCGGGGAGGATCGAGGATAATAACATCAGGACGGCCCTGCTCACTGATGAAATCTTCATTCAGAACTTCTCTCATATCTCCTGCAAAAAACTCGCAATTACTTATGCCATTAGCTTTTGCATTTATTATTGCATCTTCTATAGCCTCGGCCACATACTCTATTCCTATAACTTTTGCTGCTTTTGAAGCAATAAACAGAGCGATTGTGCCGGTGCCGGTATAAAGGTCGTAAACTGTCTCATTTCCGGAAAGTTCCGCAAAATCACGCACAAACTTGTAGAGTTTGTATGCCTGAAGGGTGTTTGTCTGGAAAAAAGACTTCGGCCCTATTTTGAAGCGCAGTCCTTCCATCTCTTCATAAATGGCCTCTTCGCCCTTGAACAGAAGGGGAGTCTGGTCGGCAATGGAGTCGTTCTTCTTGCGGTTTATTATATAATAAAGAGATGTTATCTGCGGAAAGCGGATTGAAAGGGTCTCAAGCATTTTGACTCTACCCGGAAAATCCTCTGCGAAACAAACGATTACCATGACGGAGCCATTCTCCGCAGTACGTACAATTAAATTCCTTAGGATGCCCGTATTAGCACGTATATCATAAAAAGGAATATCGTGGTTTACAGCGAATTTTTTAAGGAAAATGCGGATTTCGTTGGACGGCTCCCTCTGCAAATGGCATTTTTCAATGTCCAACACCTTGTCGAAGTGTTTTTCCACATGAAAACCAAGTCCGCACATAAGGGCGGGGGGAAGGGAGTCTGCATCCTCACCCTTCAGCAACCAACGCCGGTTAGAGGCAGTAAATTCCAATTTGTTGCGATATTCCGTTTTCTTATCTGAGGGTATAATGGGCTGAATTTCAGGGAGTTCCAAATGTCCGATACGGCTTAATTGGTCGTATACCTGAGCCTCCTTCGCCTTTAACTGCATTTCGTAAGGGAGTATCTGCCATTTACAGCCTCCGCATACCCCAAAATGTGAGCAAAACGGCTCCTGGCGCTGCTCAGATGGCTTTTTCAGGCTGATAACATAGCCCTCCATGTAATTTTTGCGTTTTTTAGTAACTTGAATGTCCGCAACATCACCCGGAACGGCAAAGGGGACAAAGACAATAGTTCCATCCGGCGCATGCGCAATGGCTTTACCTTCAGCTGCGATGCCTTCTATTTTTATGTCCGTAAGAACAGGCTTAGGTTTACTTCTCATAAGCAAGTGCAAATATAATCAAATTCCCGGTAGGGGATGATAAGTATTTTTCCCGCTTAATGCAAAAATATACCTATCTTAACATAATATAAATTGTGTAACAAAAGGGCTTTTGGTTTAATGTTAACAATAAATAGTTTTTGTTATGAAAGAAAGTCATTCTTTTGTAGTCTCCATTTTTGCCTTGGTCCAGGCGATGTAGCCGCCAAGCATATTGTATACCTCGTAGCCGGACTTGGAAAGTTTTGCTGCGGCGGCAGCGCTTCTCCGACCGCTGCGGCAGTAAATGGCAAGAGGAGTGCTCTTGGGATATGCAGTCTCTATCTTTGTCATGAAATCCCCGCTGTACCAGTCGATGTTCACCGCATCGACAAGATGGCCGTCTGCGTATTCATCCGCCGTCCTTATATCAACTATGACAATCCCCTTTTCCTGAATCTTTTCTGCAAAGGCGGCAACATCAAGATTAGTGTAGGCCGAAGATGATGGAGAACATGAGAAAAGGCTTGCAAGTAATGTCAGCAGAGATATAATTCTTACCATATGAAATAATATTTTATCCTTTTACAATTCAAATACCGCTCAAATTTAGAAACTTTTCTCCAAATCCTAAGCAAGTACAACGGCCGAACTTAACAAACACATATATAAAAAATAGCGAAGTATTAAAAATAATTATTTATATTTACCCAATAATTAATAATATTGTTGATATGAAAAAGTTATTCAACATCTTTTTGCTGGTCCCTTTGCTTATAGCATGCGACCAAATGATAGATCAAAACTACGACATTGAAAAACTCGACACCGAAGTGACAATAGGCGGCGGTTTTACAGTTTCCATTAGCAATTTAGATAAATCCCTCTTGCTCAAAGACCTTTTGGAAGGCAATTCCATTATAGTTGAAGACTCTGAGGGCAATTATAAAATCAAAATGGATACGGAGGAAGAGAGTTTTGAGTTGGATGTTCCTGCAATTTCGCTTGACCAAATCAATGTGCCCATCGATGTCAACTTCGAGGCTTTGGTTCCGGTGGGTCCGGGCGGAGATCTTGTAATTCCGGAAACATCTTACGAAAAGACTGCCGAGGGTTCAAACGGCTTTGTAATGGAAGATACCTCTTTCCCCGAGGAAATAACGGCTTTGGTAAGCGCTAACATCAAAAACGGCGGCTCTATAACCCTTACACTTACGCCTAAACCCCTCGCCGGAGCAAAATTCTTTCTCCTAAAGGAAACGACCATCACTTTCCCTGAGATTATCAAAGGACTTGCCTGCAATGATGCCGATTTCATTTTTGAGGGTAATGTGCTCAAGGTTAAGAACGACAGGGAAATTACTGCAGGCCTGAATCTCCCGATTTCATTTACCAGCCTACAAGTTCCTAATGGTCAGGGTGTTGTGGCTCCCAAGCACTTGCGTTTAAGCGGTGAGGTTGCTTATAATATTGGAGTAAGAGTAAGCTATGCCGGACTGCTCGGAAATATAATGGGATATGAACCCGGCATCAACGGCAACGTAAAAATAGCCCAAATGAATGTGCAGGATGCTACACTAAAGCTCTATAAAGAACTTAGTCTTGACGATCTGCCTTCCGCCGCAATAGGTGAATTGCCGGAAATGTTATCAGGCGAAAACGCCAGTCTCGACCTCCACGACCTCGTATTGAAGATAGGGATAAACAATAACTTCCCTGCATCTTTTAAGCTAAGTTCCAAACTTGCGACTTTCAAATCTGACGGAACCACATCGCACGAATTCGTCCTCGGCCCGTATAATGTTGTTCAAGGCGCCAATAACTTCACCATAAACGAAAACAGCCACCCTGGAATCAGCGATATTTTAATCCCCGTTCCGGCATCTGTAGGCTTGAAAGACTTCAATGCCGAAATCAGCACCCCAAACGCCATTACCATAAATGCGGGAGCGACTTATACTGCCAATGCCTCATTCGGCATCGACACTCCCCTCGCCTTCGGACCGAATGCCAGATTAAGCATCTCTCCTGATCCTATAGATGACATCGATTTTGGCGATGATTCAGATATTTCCTTCAGCGAGGCAACATTCAAGATAATGTATGTCAATACGATACCACTAGATTTTAAACTCAGCGCAAGCGCTGTAGCGGCTGAAGGAGTCACCATTTCCCTTACCGACCAAGACGGGAATATGCTGACCACCCATCCTCTTTCGCTTAATTTCAGCGAAGATGGTGAGCAACAAACAGAAATAAGCATAAAAGTTAAAGGAGATGAAATCAAACTCTCTGATCTCAAGGGGCTTAACCTCTCTTTCTCCGCCAACTCATCTGATGCCCTTAAAGGCAAGGTCCTCAATAAAAATCAAGGCATTCAGCTCAGCAATTTTAAAGTAGTCATCGATTCCGGAATTACAATCGGAGCCAAATAATTTTACGAAGTATGAAAAAGTACAGATTAATACTCTATTTAGCAGCAATTTTCGGGCTGCTTACCATGCCTGCCAAGGCTCAAAACCTCGAAACGGCGCACTTTCTGGACAATTATATTTTCGGCTATAGGCTTAATCCCTCGGTAACTCCTTATCGAACAAGCGGTTTCTTTACGGTGGGAGCCGGCAATATAACGATCACCCCCAATTTAAGCGTGGGTATGTCCAATTTCTTCTTCCCTATGGATGGCAAACTCGTTACAGGCTTCCACAAAGATGTGAGCTATGACACTTTCATAGGCGGATTGCCGGACAGAATAAACTTTGGCGCTGATATTTCAGAAAACATTTTGGCTTGGGCTTCTACAAGCAAGAAAGGAGTTTTCCGTAATTTTGAAGTCAACTTCGTAACCAAAGATCACTTCTCGCTTCCAAAACAGATGTTCCAAGCTCTTAAGCCCAATCCGGATAATCCTTCTACGGAGTCAATCGTTGCAAATGATTTAAACCTGAGCAGCACCAATTATTTGGAAATCGCAATCGGGAGGTCATGGCGGCCAATGAACCTTTTCAGTTTCGGTATACGCCTCAAAGGTTTAGTTGGTCTTGCCGATATAAAGATGAATATCGAAAATTACACCTTTACTCCCAATATCGGAGAGGAAAAATTAGATATCACAGGCAAGGGTACCTTTATAGCCGCAGCCACTCCCATCACCATCCCGACCAATAGCAGTAGTGAATATCTTTTTCAAAACACCAGGCCAAGTCCCGGTATCATGGCAAAAATACCTACCAGCTACGGTGCAGCTTTGGATGCGGGCGTTACCTTCTTTCTTTGGCAAAACCGAATCCAGTTAGGCGCATCTGTGCATGACCTCGGCCTCATGAACTGGAAGACCGACAAATACGGCAAGATGGAATTCACCGAGAGCGTTTCCACTGATAATATAGATGGAGGAGAAATGATTGGCAAACTTCTCCGCTTTAAGAAAGAGGATGTTCCTGAAGAACTCACCGGAAGAAAAATGCTTCCCAGCTATTATAATGTTTCCGTAAAGGTAAAGCCAATTCAACTCATTACTCTCGGAGCTGTCGCCAACGTTACAACATATGATGGCAATACCGATTTTTCTATGCGCTACGGCTTGGCATTCACTCCTTTCCGTCAGTTTAATATAGCAGCATCTTACACCGGCACAAAAGGCGCACAATCAGTAGGTCTTGCAGCCAGCGTACGTTTGCTTGGTATCAATGTATATGCGGGCATCGACTCGTTCTTCAAAAACAAGGGCGATGGCTTTAAACCTATGATGTTCTCTCCGCAATACATCCCCATCGACCCCATTCAGACTACAATCAACGCAGGCGTCGCCCTTGTATTCGGCCATAGCAAGGAAAGAGCCGCAGAGATTGCGAAAACCAAGGTAAAGAGTAAAAAGGTTCAGGCTAAAGAGCAAGAGGAAAGCCTGGAAGATTTGGAAGTGATGAAACAGGAGGAGCCGCCAAAGCCTCTTAGTAAAGCAGAAGCCAGGAAGGCTGCAAAGGAGCAGGCAAAAGCTGATGCGAAAGCCGCCAAAAAGGCTGAGAAAGAAAGGGCCAAGGCCGATGCTAAAGCTGCCAAAAAGGCCGCTAAGGCCGGAGGCGCTGTTGTCGGTGCCGCAGGAGCAGCAGCAGCCGGTGCAGCAAGTGCGGGCGCAGCAAGCGTCGGTACGGTAGTTACAGGTGCGGCGGCGACAACAACTGCTGTCGGCACAGCCGCTGGCACAGCTGCGGTAAAGAGCGAAATCAGCGCAGAAGCACAAGCGGCAGCTGAAAAGGCCGCTGCCGAAAAAGCTGCAGCAGAGAAAGCTGCCGAAGAAAAAGCTGCTGCCGAAAAAGCAGCCGCAGAAAAGGCAGCAAAAGAAAGGGCTTTAGAGGAAGAAAGAATAGCCCGAGAAAAAGCCAAGGCCGAGGCGGAAGCACAAGCCGCCGCTAAAGCAGCACGTCAAGCAGCTGAAGAAAAGGCAGCTGAAGAGGCAAGAGCTGCTGCAGCACAAGCTCAAGCCATGCAGCAGGCTGCGGCAGAAAAGGCAGCGGCAGAAGCCAAAGCCGCCAGCATGACTGAAGAAGAAGCCCGTGCGGCTGCAATAGCCAAGGCGGAAGCAGAGGCCAAAGCGGCCGAAGAAGCTGCAGCAAAGGCCGCAGCTGAAGCCGAGGCAGCTCTTAACAGCGGTGTAACTCCTACTCCGGAAACCCCACCGACAGAGCCTGCTGCATAACAGCATACTCCATATAACTCAAATGAGACCGGCTTAACAGTCGGTCTCATTGTTTTTTAAGCTGAGTTCTATCAAAGGCAAGATGTTGCCTTTAAATTACACGGATTCGATTTTAGCGAGTACAGGGTTGCCATAGATGTGCCAGAATATGACCCTTAGGGCATCCCTGTCCAAGCGCCTCTCGAGCTTGCCCAACTTATGTTCGGTGTAAGCTTTGAATTTTTTGAGATCTTCAGGAGTATACATTTCTGCAAAGCGGTCGGTGCCTGTCATGAGGTCGTAACCCATATAATTAGTCTTCCAGAGTTTATACCCCTCAATAATGCGACGGTCAATCGTTCGGCGAATCGCCTGATAACGATCATTTTTTTCGTGCCAGCTTGCACGGATAATCTCAAGCTCTGTAATCGGTTTTCCTATACTGAGATGAATTCCCCCCTTCCATTGGCGTATACCGGTAAGAATTGAATGCATATCCTCATCCGGCTTTTTGGTATAGCTTCCTGTTTCGCGTTTAATGAGCAATTCCCGAGCCTTACGCGCATCACAAGGCTCATACTCATAGGAGATGCTCATTGGAATCATATTGAGCTCCTGGAAGTTGTTTTTGAAGTCTCCTGTCCCCGAAAGGTCAAACATCTTCAATATGCCTTGCTCGCTAACATCCAAACCATTCTTGGTACGGCCCTCCCTTTGGGCTATCCAAACTGAGGCGGTGCCGGAAGTAATTGTGTGGCGGATATAACGGCTGAGATGTTGGCTGGAAAGATAGAGTTCCCTTGCAGAAATGCCCCTGATTACCTTTATCATACGGTTGCTGCGCAGAAGATCTTCGAAAGTGCGGCTGCTAAGCAGGTTGCTGCCGACACAAATCTGAGTCATGGGAAGCCCCTCGTTAAAAAAAGTCCACTGAGTGAGGGCCGGATCAAGGATAATATCCCGATGGTTGCTTATAGCAAGAAATTTGCGATCACCTTTAATATTTTCAATACCGTCATAAGTAAAGCCGGCGGATGTGGAGTCTACCACAGCCGAAACCACCTTGGACATGACGGTCTGCTGAAAATCGTCTATGCTTTCAACTTTTCGCAGCGCTTTTGCCAGCAAGTTCACACGCTCTTTAGGAAAAAGGTACTTACTGATGAATGGGAGCATGGGATGATGGCTCAAGCGCTTTAGCGCCGCCACCGCCTCTTCGTCCGTATATGGAGAAATATTTGCGAATTCTTCGTCTGACATGGTTATATAGTTTTATAAAGAAGGGATGAGTCACCGTAGCTCAAGAAGCGAAAATCGTGCCCAAATGCATAATTATAAATATTTTTCCAATCTCCGCCGACAAAAGCAGATACAAGCAGCAAGAGAGTGCTTTCCGGCTGATGAAAATTGGTTATCATCATATCCACCGCTCTGAACTTGAAACCGGGAACTATTATAATGCGCGTACCGATTTTAAGTTCATTCAGATTATTATTCTGCAAATAGGCTATTATCCCATCCAGAGCCTCATCAAGACTATAAGGATAATCTCTTGTATAGGGCACCCACTGTTCTACATCTTCGGGCTTGCCATTCTCTAAACAATCCACACCTATATAGTATAAACTTTCCAAACTGCGGACTGAGGTTGTGCCTACAGCTATAATTTTTTTACCGCTGAATCTCAATTCTTTCAGGAAATCCAAACTTATCGAAAAAGGTTCGCGATGCATGGGATGTTCGGCAATAAGACTGCTTTTTACAGGGAGGAAAGTGCCTGCACCTACATGGAGGCAGATGGTTTCTACATTGATGCCGCGTGCCTTTATTGCATCCATAACAGCCTTTGTGAAGTGAAGACCGGCTGTAGGAGCAGCTACAGAGCCTCTGATTTGAGCATATATTGTTTGATAGCGCTCTTTATCGATGGACTCGGTCTTTCTGTTCAAATAAGGAGGGATGGGCATTTGTCCGCAATACTCCAAGACATTCGAGAAAGATTCACCTCCCTTCCAACTGAAGCGCACTTCTCCGGTACGTTCATCACGGGAAAGCAGTTCAGCCTTGAGCCCTATCCTGTTCAAAGGGCTGTCATCGGTGCATAAATAGCTTAAAATGCCGCTTTTCCAGCGTTTTAAGTTGCCTATAACACATTTCCATACACAGGTATCAGTAGAGGAGAAGCAGCTGTTATAATCGGCAGGAATCACTGGTTCGAGACAGAATATTTCGATATATGCACCGCTGTCCTTCTTGAATATCATTCTGGCAGGTACTACTTTAGTGTCGTTAAATACCATTATTGAATCTTCAGGAAGCAGGGAAGGCAGTTCGCGGAAGATATTTTCGCTTATAAAGCCGTCATGATAAATAAGAAGTTTAGAGGAATCTCTTTCCGGAAGTGGATATTTGGCAATCCTTTCTTCGGGAAGCAGATAATTGTAATCTTCTATATGAATGTTTGGTATCACGCCTGCAAATTTAGTTATAAAATAGGATACTTTTGTGACCACATTTGTAAATTCATTGCAAACAATTGTGAATTTACATAAGTTTTCAACAATATTTTGCAAATGTTAATACCACATATATAAGAAAATTTTATGCCTATTTTTATTTATAACTAACTTGGTTATAATCAGCTAATTAAGTGAAAAATATAAAGTTTCATTTTATTCTATGGGGGATTTGGTATGGAAATCCTCGAAACTTCCTATCTGTAATACCCAAATATATCTATTTAACTCATAGATAATCAGATTTTTATAATAAATAAACAATGTTTAGCTTCAGCACCAATCAACTATGAATCCCTTGCTTGTCAACAAATGTTAATAGTAACAATGTTTGTAACTTTCAAATATTTTTGCTACATTTGTAAACAAATTGTTAACATTATGGACACCCGCCTTCAACAGTTTCTCAGTGCCGAGAATATCTCGCAGTCTCAGTTCGCCGACAACATCGGAGTCGCCCGAGCAAGTGTTTCCCATATTCTCTCCGGACGCAACCGCCCGGGCTTCGATTTCATAGAACGTATGGCAAAATGCTACCCTTCCCTCAATTTAGAGTGGCTCATTACAGGCAAAGGAAGAATGTATAAGACTGATAGTGAAGTAGTTGCGCCAAGATTATGGGAAGATGAAGAGTCTTCTGCAATCCCGGCAGATACTGTCATTAAAGAGTACGACTCCCCCGCCCCAATCGAAAGAAGAACTTCAACTAAAGAAGTGCAAAAGTCTATAAATCAACGTAATATATCTAAGATAGTTGTGTTTTACGACGATAATACATTTCAAGAACTCAAATAATTGACTACATTTGTCCCTATATTATCCTTCTTGTAAAAATCAAAAACGATATTGAACTTTACCGACTGAAGGAGAGAAAAAAATAAAAATGGTTACTGCATCAATCACTACTATAGGCGACGAAATTCTAATAGGACAGATAGTCGATACGAATTCAACCATGATTTCCCGTGAGTTGGGAGCTATCGGCGTGAAAGTCAGCGACATGGTTTCCATTCCAGACGAACGCAGCCAGATCATCTCCCGCCTATCCGAAGAACTCTCCCGCAATCAAATAGTCATCTCTACGGGAGGTCTCGGTCCAACAAAAGACGACATTACCAAAGATGCTTTGGCGGAGCTCAGCGGCAGCAGTACTTATGTGCGCCATAAGGGGCAGGAAAAGATGGTTTACGACATTCTGCACTCCCGCGGACTGGATGTTCTGGACATAAACCTTCATCAGGCAGATGTTCCTGACAGCTGCGAAGTGATAATAAACCGCAGGGGAACTGCTCCCATAATGATATTCCGCTTTCCGGCAGAACGCTTCGGCCATCCTGCCGTACTCTACGCCATGCCGGGGGTTTCTTATGAGACGGAAGCTGCTTTGCCTGAGGTAATAAAAGATATTAAGGCGCACTTCCCCGTAAATGACATCTTTCACCGTACCATAATGGTATATGGCCTTGCGGAATCAGCGCTTGCCAAACTGATTGAGCCATGGGAAGATGCCTTGCCGAAGGACATACGCTTAGCTTACCTTCCAAGCACGCTAACCGGAATCCGCCTGCGGCTATCCATATATGAAGGAGAGAGAAAGATCGAGGAAAGCAGGGTAGATGAGCAGATAGAATCTCTTAAAGCTTATTTGGGAGATAAAATTTATTCCCTGCAAGAAGACACTTTGGAGGCAGTGGTCGGAAGACTGCTTAGAGAATCCGGCTCCAGCCTTGCGGTAGCGGAATCCTGCACCGGCGGAGAGATTGCCCACATGATAACGACGGTTCCCGGAGCAAGCGATTATTTTCTCGGAGGCATAACCTCCTACTCAATCGGCGTGAAGGAAAAATTGCTCGGAGTACCGGCAAGTTTAATAGCGGAAAAAGGCATAGTAAGCAGCGAGGTTGCGGCCGCCATGGCGGAGGGTGTAAGGCGCCTTCTTGGGAGCACTTATTCGGTGTCGACAACAGGTTGGGCGGATGCTTATGGAGATGAGCATGAACCGGCCGGAACAGTATGGGTGGGAGTGAGCGGACCGGGCGGAACAATCACCGAAAAATATAATTTTAAGGATGATAGAAAACGCAATATCGAGCGCTTTTCTGCCTCAGCACTCGACCTTCTTAGGCGTTACATTATTAAACAGTTAAAACGCTGATATACTGACAATAAAACAAAAGTGTTTTATCTTGAAACATTTTTGTTATGTAAATAACTGTAAACTATAATATATTATTATAACACCTGCAAGTGCTTCATTTTGAGGTGCTTGCAATTGTTATAACTGCTCCTTGCCTCAGGCGCTCCACAAGCAGGCGGATTTTGCTTTCGGGAAGGCTGATGCAGCCGGAAGTCTGCCATTTCGGAGTGTTCCGGCAATGAAGAAAAATAGCGGAACCGCGCCCCCATTCGGGAGCCGAAGTGTTATAAGAAATCACTAAAGAAAGTTTATATTCGACCGGGTAATCGGAGAGGCGTTCGCTGAGTTTCATATCTCTTTTTCCGGGCTCGACTTCCACCCAGGAATTATAGTCTTCTCTCTCCCCCGACCAATAAGAATTCGGGGTAATCCGCCGATATGGCAAATAGCATTTCGGGTCCTCTTCAAAGCCGAAAGCCGACTCTATGGAAAAAGTTCCGACAGGAGTGCAACCGTCCCCTTCCCGCTTGTCGGAAGTGAAGCCGCCGCGCCCGAAACCGCAGTAGCTTTCGAATATCAGGCTTTCTCCTTCATAAAAGCGGAGACGATGTCCGCAAACTTCGATTAATTGCTTTGCCATGATTTATTCTCCAAGCGACACCCATTCTTCCGCAAGGGCATCAAGGTCTTTTTTAAGCTTAAAGTATTCTTTTGTCATTTCCTCTATATCATCCCCCTCTTTGGGGCTTGACAACATAGTCTCTATGGTCTTTATCTTCTTCTCGCGGGCGCTTATCTCTTTCTCCAGAAACTCAATGCGCCGGCTTTTCCTTTTCTCCTCCCTTGACTTCTCCCTCTGCTTTAAATAATCACTCTTAAACGATTGTTGCTGAGGAACTTCTTCAACAGGCTCATCTGAATCCTTCCGCTCAAGTTCGCGCAGTGTATCTATCTTTAATCTCCAAAGAAAATCCCTTACTCCGCCCAAATGCTCTTTCACTGCGCCTCCGCGAAACTCATAAATCTTGTCCACCAGCCCATCTAAGAAATCGCGGTCGTGCGACACCAATATCAGACTGCCGTCAAAGGCTTGAAGGGCTTGTTTAAGTATATCTTTGGACTTTATATCCATATGATTGGTGGGCTCGTCCAAAGCCAGCACATTGTGGCTTTGAAGCATCAGCCGCGCCATTCCCAGCCTTGCCCGCTCTCCCCCGCTAAGCACACTCACGCGCTTGTCGATATCTTCCCCCCTGAACAGGAATTGCGCAAGCAGATCCCTCAGGCTTGAGCGCATTTCCGCCGGACAAATCCTCTCCACGGCACTCCAAACTGTATCTTTTGGGTCCAACACATCTTCTTGATTTTGAGCGAAATAACCCAGGTCAACATTATGCCCTACTTTAGATTCACCGGAGAGAGGCTCCAACTCCCCTGCGATTACCCTCATAAGGGTGGTTTTGCCCTCTCCGTTGCGGCCTACAAAAGCTACTTTCTCACCCCTCTTTATTTCCACATTAGCATCCGTGAAAACCACTTTGCCGGGGTATCCTGCAGAAAGCTCGCTGCATTTGTAAACCACATCACCTGTACGCGATGCCGGAGGGAACTTTATCCTAAGGGTGGCATTGTCGGTTTCATCCACCTCTATGCGTTCCAGCTTGGCAAGTGCCTTAATACGGCTTTGCACTTGATTGCTCTTGGTGGGCTTGTAGCGGAACGCCCTTATGAAGTCCTCCGTCTTGGCTATCATCCTCTGCTGATTCTCATAGGCGGCCATCTGCTGGGCAAGACGCTCGCTTCGCAACTCCACATATTTGCTGTAAGGCACTTTATAATCGTACAAACGCCCGAGCATCAGCTCGATTGTGCGGCTTGTAACTCCATCCAAAAACTTCCTGTCGTGAGAAACCACCAAAACGGCCCCTTTATAAGCCTTTAGATAATCTTCGAGCCATTCGATGGACTCTATGTCCAAATGATTGGTAGGCTCGTCTAAAAGCAAAAGAGAGGGCTTTGCGAGCAAAATTTTGGCAAGCTCCACGCGCATGTTCCAACCTTGAGAGAAAGTATTGCACGGGCGCTCCATCTCATCGGGAAGGAATCCCATGCCGCGAAGTATCTTTTCGGCCTCTCCCGGGCCTGCAGCAGGGCAAGAGCCTTTCACCTCCTCAATAACGCTTTTGCGCTTATTATGCTTCATGATTTGAGGAAGATAGCCTATGGTTTGATCCCTGGACATCTCCACGCGTCCCCCTTCGGGCTTTTCCTCCCCCAGGATAATCTTCATAAGGGTGGTTTTCCCCGAACCGTTCTTCCCTACCAGACCTATTTTTTCTCCGGCGGAAATATGAAAAGAAATCGCATCCAGCAGGGTGTAGCTGCCGAATGCGACGGTAAGATTGTTTATACTGAGCATTATTCCTCCTGAGCGGCCTGCATAATGGCAAGCAGCCTTTCAGGGCAGCGTGTGGGGCGGCCTGTTTCTGCCGAAAGAAAGCCCAAAGTCACCACTCCATCGCAACAAAGCTCTCCTTTCTGATTGAAAACCTGCTGCTTGACCACAAGCTTGGCGAGCGGCAGTTTCTCCATTTCTGCAGTCACAGTGAGAAAATCGCCGGCCAAAGCGGGACGATGGAAGCGGAGTTCGGCAGATGCCATAGGGAATGTTATTCCATCAGCCTGACACTGCTCTACAGTATAGCCCCAGGCATCCATCATCTCATTGCGGGCGCATTCAAAATAACGGATATAGTTGCTGTGATGAACTACTCCCATCGGGTCGCATTCGTAATAGCGGACTTTAATTGTAGTTTTAAAACGTATCATTTTTCTAATGCTGTCAAAGATTTTTCAAGTGCCTCTATACGGCTGAGGGCATCTGCTTCTTTTTTACGCTCCCCTGCCACCACTGCTTCAGGAGCATTGGCCACGAATTTGGCGTTAGCGAGCTTTTTGCGGACTCCCTCAAGGAAACCCTTCTGATAGCGGAGCTCGTCCTCCAAACGCTTCTTTTCCTCGTCAGTATCCACAAAATCGCTGAGCGGAACGCCGAATTTGAGAGTTCCCACCAAGAATGTGCTTGCCTGCCCTTCTGCCTCTCCCTCAAGAATTTTCACATTTGCGAGTTTGCTTATAATGGGGAAAAGTTCGGATGGCAGCCCGCCGGAAATATAGAGTTCCAGTTCCTTTTTGGGGGATATCTGCTTTTGAGCCCTTACTGCGCGCACTCCGTTAACGGCGCCTTGTGCCAAAACAAAGTCCTCCAGGAAATTTTCATCTACAGGACCTGCAAGGGGCGTACGCTGGAACATGATGGTCTCACCTTCGCGGCGCTCTTCCATGCTTTGCCAAAGCTCTTCGCTTATGAAAGGCATTACAGGATGGATGAGTTTGAGTAGTTTGTCGAAGAATGTAACCGTAGCCTCATAGGTGTGTCCGTCTACGGCCTCTCCATAAGGGGGTTTTACAAGTTCGAGATACCAGCTGCAATAGCTGTCCCAGAAAAGGCGGTAAATGGTCATAAGAGCATCGGAAATACGGAATTTAGCATAATAATCCTCCACCTCGGCTATGCTGCGGGAAAGTAAATTGTCGAACCATTTGACAGCAACTCTCGCAACTTCCGGCTGTCCGGCGCGCTCATCTACATTCCAACCGCTTATCAGTCTCCAGGAATTCCAGATTTTGCCGCAGAAATTGCGTCCCTGCTCTATTTGACTTTCGTCATAGAAAATATCATTTCCTGCAGAAGAGCAAAGCAACATGCCTATGCGCACGGCATCTGCACCGTATTTTCCTATCAGGTCCAAAGGATCGGGGCTGTTGCCCAATGTCTTGCTCATCTTGCGCCCGAGCTTGTCGCGCACAATACCTGTGAAATAGACATTATGGAAGGGCTCCTCATTCATGAATTCATTTCCCGCCATAATCATTCTTGCCACCCAAAAGAAAATGATGTCCGGCCCGGTTACGAGGTCATTGGTGGGATAATAATAAGCCAAATCCCTATTGGGCTTGTGATTGGGATGGCCGGGGCGCTCGGCATCAAACACGCTGATAGGCCAGAGCCAGCTGCTGAACCAGGTGTCCAGCACGTCTTCGTCCTGGACAAGCTCGGCAGCACTTATGTCTTTTTGAAGTTTTTGCGCCTCTACAAGGGCCTCTTCAGGGGTTTCCGCCACCACAAAGCGGCCGTCCGGAAGATACCATGCCGGAATGCGCTGACCCCACCACAACTGACGGGAAATGCACCAGTCATGGGCTGTTTCCATCCAATGACGGAAGGTGGCGCGATATTTATCGGGAATGAGCTTAACCTTGCCGCTTTCCACGCTTTCCAAGGCTTCAGCGGCAAGAGATTCCATCTTAAGGAACCACTGGGTGCTGAGTTTCGGTTCGATTACCGCCTTTGTGCGTTCGGAATAGCCCACGGCAGAAGTATAATCTTCGATACGGTCCAGATTACCTTGCTCTTCCAACATTTTGACAACATTCCTGCGAGCCTCGAAACGGTCCTGCCCTACGCATACCTGAGCGTCTTCGTTAAGACAGCCGTGATCGTCTATAATGTCCACCACAGGCAGATTATGCCTAAGGCCTATTTCGTAGTCGTTTATATCATGGGCCGGGGTGACTTTGAGGCAACCGGTACCGAAAGTCATATCCACATAATCGTCTTCTATTACCGGTATTTCCCTGTTTATAAGGGGCACTAATACCTTTTTGCCGCGCAGCCAAGCGTAGCGCTCATCTGCGGGATTTATACAGACGGCGGTGTCGGCCATTATGGTTTCGGGGCGGGTGGTTGCAATGGTGAGATATTTTCCGCTGCCATCTGCAAGAAAATATTTTACATGATAGAGATGGCTTTTGGTTTCCTGACGGACAACCTCTTCATCGCTTACTGCAGTAAGACCTACAGGATCCCAATTTACCATACGCACTCCCCTGTATATCAACCCTTTATTATAAAAATAAACGAAGGTATTGGTAACGGCCCTGCTGAGGTCGGGATCCATGGTGAATTTGGTACGGTCCCAATCGCACGAGGCACCGAGTTTGCGGAGCTGTTGAAGTATTATCCCTCCATGCTCTTCTTTCCACTCCCAGGCATATTCTAAAAATTCTTCACGGGAAAGGTCTTTTTTATTTATGCCCCTTTCCTTAAGCCTCTCAACCACCTTGTTTTCGGTGGCAATGGAAGCATGGTCGGTGCCGGGTACCCAGCAAGCGTTTTTGCCGTCCATGCGGGCCTTACGGATAAGCACATCATTGAGCGTATTATTGAGCACGTGTCCCATATGCAATATGCCCGTCACATTCGGGGGCGGAATCACTATGGTGTAAGGCTCACGCGAGTCGGGCTCAGAATGGAAAAAACGGTTCTTTATCCAATAGCCATACCATTTGTCCTCCACTTCGGAAGGATTATATTTTGCGCTTATCTTATTCATATCCGATAAATTTAAGCAATTCTTCATAAACCTTGTGCACAGGAAAACCCATTACATTGTAAAAAGAGCCTTTTATCCCCGTGCAGGCGGCATAACCAATCCACTCCTGTATGCCATAGGCGCCTGCTTTGTCATAGGGGCGGCAGGTATCTATATAATAATCTATTTCCTCTTGGGTGAGTTTGCGAAAAGATACAAAAGTGGTATCTGTAACAGTCTGCTCATGAGCGCAATCCCTGAAAGTTACGGCGCTTATCACCTCGTGGGTGCGACCGCTCAGTTTCTGAAGCATGTCCACGGCTTCGGAGCGGCTGTGGGGTTTGCCCATGATAAATTTGTCCAAAAGCACCATAGTGTCAGCTGTAATGAGGATTTCTCCCTTTTCCAAGGGACGCCAAAAAGCGCGGCTTTTACCCACGGACATAATCTCCGGCACCTTTTCGTGAGGGGTGTCGGGATCAATGCTTTCCGTAAAACCATTGCGGGCATCCACCTCGAACTTAACATCCAGGCCTGCAAGCAGTTCGCATCTGCGCGGAGAGGCGCTGGAAAGTATCACTCTTTTCCCCTTGAGGTCCATCTTTTTATCTAAAAAATCTTCTCGAACACCTCATCCGGAAAATTCCATTTGCCGGAGGCGCGCAACACC
>Ga0255340_1000610_pt1 | contig 56638 bp, 38 predicted proteins | sample wastewater_treat_7_FD_192417 | JGI IMG/M metagenome (GOLD analysis project Ga0255340, IMG submission 192417) | Wastewater microbial communities from Lulu Island WWTP, Vancouver, Canada - plant10 | ecosystem: Engineered > WWTP > Wastewater > Unclassified | place: Canada: Vancouver, British...
GTGAAGTGAATGCCAACTTACTGTTTGATAGTTTGCCGGGAGTTATCTTTGTTAAGGATATGGGTAGCAACGAGGTCTATTGGCCTGGGGGAGGATTGAATACTTTGGAAAAACTTATACCCGGAAGGGCATATTATATCAAAGTGGCCGGCCCCATTTCCATTACATTCCCCGAATGTGAATAATATTTGCTGACTAATAGAGGCTGTTTTAGAAACATTTTGAAATTGTAAAGAATAAACTTTCAGTTAAATAGTTTTTAAAACGGCCTTTATTTTTAAAATGTCTGTTTCGTTATTAAAATTCAAGAAATGAAAAACTTGATTTATTGGACGATAATTTTTTCTTTTTTGATATCGTGTGTCAATATGAAAACTGATCAACAAACAGATCAGGATATCAAAGAGGTAGATACTACTCTTATGATGCAGTTTGATGGTAATGATGACGAAGAGTCCGACACATCGGATACCGGATTGTCATTACAAGTGAGTGGTGGTTTTGAAAGAGATGTTGAAGATTATAACAAACAGCGCGGCACGGCTGAATTTCATTTCAAAAGAGGTTTAGTACTTTTTAGTATTAATAATTATGCAGAGGGTATTAAAGAGTTTGATACTACAATAACTCTTTCACCAAAGCTTACTTCAGCATTTGTCAATAGAGGTAAAGGTTACTTACGGTTGGAGAAGTATTCCAATGCACTTAATGATTTCCAACAAGCCGTAAATCTTGATAATAAAGATTCCACTGCCTATCTTTATCTGGCGTTAGCTTACTATCATCTTGGTAATATTCAGAAGTGTATTGAGGCAAATACAGAATATGTAAAGCTTGCACCTAAAAGCTCGACTGCTTATTTTAACAGAGGTACCGCTTATGGCAGGCTCAATGATCTGGAGCATGCTATCAGCGACTTTTCCAAAGCCATACAGATTAACCCAAATTATGCTGAAGCGCATTTTAACCTTGGGCTATCTCATTATTATTCCGGCGACACGCTTAAAGCATGTCAAAGCTGGCAAAAGGCAGCATCGTTAGGTTTTGAAAAGGCGGCAAGGGTAGTGGAAAACTATTGCCGATAACATTCTGGAAAGGTTATGGAGATAGGGTTTGTAACCTTTACCATATATGCTTTTCCTGTTTTTAACGACTCTAATGTCCATATCTCCATTTCAGGCCAATAAACTTTATTTCCGGCTATTTCGGTAATGATCTGCAACTCGTCTATCGAGTTAAAAAGCTCATCGGCGCTGACATTACAATTACTTAATACAGGTATTATATTCCAACCCTTCTTTAAGTTTAGTTGTAGGTTAGGCGGCTCCCAACCATTTATTGTTAGTTGAGCAGCGCTTTCCATTTTTATTTTGTACCCTTGATCATAGTTCCAAACGCCAATCGTATTGATATTTTGGCCGGGATAATAGATCCCATCCTGACTTTCAAGAATTGTTAAATTGTTAATTACCGGTTGAAGAACTACTTCTATTTGATTATTTTCTGGTATCAGGAATGATGAAATTCCACTCCATCCTGTTGGGATTAATATGTTTTGCTCAAGTAAAGATGGAGGAAGCAGCATAAAAAAGTCGAGATATTTTTCCATCAGTTCAGCCTTTGTTGATGCGTCATCGGTTAATCCTCCAAACTCATGTGATGCTCCTATAGTTTTGTAAGTTCCGGCATCATAGGCAACAGCAGTGCCATAAACGGGGCTGTTGTTTTGCAGAATCAAAGTGGCCCCTCCTGTTGGAGCTATTCGGTCAATATAGTTATTATCGCCGTTGTATGGGAAGCTCATCCCTTCAGTGAATGTTCCGGCCATTCCCACTATCGTACTTAGGTCGCCTGAACCGTCACCTTGCCCCAAAATTCCAAACATAGCATGGACGGCAGTCGGTGAATTATAATACCAAGTATCACCGCCTTCCATGTAGAGCCTTCCGCCATCGTTAAGGTATGCGGCTAATAGAGAACCTTGCTGGGCGGTGAGGATGTGGTTATTGGAATAAACTCCTAAACATACGAAAATGGATGAATAAAGGCTAAGGTTATTAGGAAATGTTGTAACCAATTCGTGTGATATACCTATTTGATTAAGCGCATCAACAATTTTTGGCGCTGAATTATGGTTTTTGTCCATATCAATTATTAAAACAGGGATTTGCCCGACAACTACGGTAAACTGGCCAGTGCCAGTAATTCCAAGATCGGCTGTAATATTAAAGTTAAAAGTTACCATTTGGCCTGCTGGCGTGGAGGCTGCTGCTGAAACTGTAAATGTCTTTTGGCTTTCTTCTCCGGCGGCAATATTACCATAATTGGCCTGTTCCTGGCTAATGGTAATGTAAGGACTTGAGCTTGTCAATGTTCCTATGACGTTAGAGGCGTCAGAGTTTCCGAAGTTTTTAACAACTATGAAGAATGTAGCTGTTTCCCCCGGATCAAGTTTGCCATTGTTGTTACCTGTCGGATCGCTGATAGTATGGCTATCATAATTTAATACGGCTGAATAGGCAGTAAGGCTAAAGAAGCTTTCCCAGGAAGAGCCTTCTGAAGTGGCTATAATGCTAAACAACACTTCGTGATTGTCGGGTGTTTCAGGAGCAGCCTTTATGGTAAAGGCATTGGAAACGGTTACTGTGTTTTCGATTCCGATATTTCCAAAGAAGGTATTACCATTCAGTATCGTTATATAATCATCGTTGCAAGAAAGAGTGGCATTTACATTTTTGGCTAATTCTAAACCGCTATTTTTTAAACTTACATTCAATCCTACCGTTTCTCCATAATCGAGTTGACCATTATTATTTCCATAAGTATCATTGATGGTTACTTCATCTAAATAAACTGCCGGACCGGCTGCAGGCGCCGATTGTATAGTTTGATATATAGTGTTGCAGTTAAATGCGGTAACCACTAATAATACATCGCCGGGAATAAAATTATTTGGAATGGAAACGGCTCCATTTTGGGTGGTATATGCTTTTACGTACGTTCCATTTTGCGATAAAGCGACTAATGCATTTTTAACAGGAGCGCCATTAGCTTTTACAATCGTTTCGAATGGTAAACCAGCTTGTAGGTTTGTGTTTGTAAGAGTAAGAGTTTTAGGAGTCATGGTTCTTGCTTGTAAGGCGACATCACCAAAGGTTGTCCATGTTTGTAAGGTTTTCAGGTCGGAGGAGTTAGAAGATTCAGTGTACATAAGTACTAACCCGTTTAGCGCTATTGAGCCGAGTATTGTCCTGCCTTCGGTGGTGTTTATTCCATTTCCCGGATTTGTGTTATAGTTATATCCGCCTGTAAGGATATCATTAAAATAATCCTGACCTCTCATTGGAGGCTGCCATGGTTGATTCACAGTGGACATAATAGTCCATACGGCGCCACCATTATTTTTGCGTAGCCACGCTTCGGCAAAGCAGTCGCCGGAATGAAAAGCGCCGTTAAGACAGGCTACTGAAAATATAAAAGGCAACTTATTGCCGTTTGTTAGCTGGTTTACATTGTTATTGTTGAAGCCGGTCGTTCCCCACGATGTCTTGGAGCCATGTCCACAATAGTTAATAATGCTGGCTCCGTTTTCGATAGCATTTTTAACCATTGTCGCTGTACCAGAGGGTTCATAAACAGTGTAGTGGGTATTGTAAGTAAATGGGTTTAGTTTGTAGTTGTATATTATATTAGTATGTTGATAATCAATTTCTCCATCATCTCCAATTCCGGCGCCCTCGTTGCTGGCCACGCTAATTGCCTTGTCGTACCATACTCCTGACGGATTTTTTTCGTAATTAATGCTTTTGTTAACCTGTATAGTAACATGAGTGTCCGAATTTGCCGAGAACCGCCCTATAGCAATATCAGGGAAGTTATCTGTACCTACAACACAGCCTAACATGGGATCCATGGGCGCATTTTCTTCCCCGCCAATGTCGCATTTGATATCAGCCCAGTCGCCAACAAGCTGTACAAATAAGATTGCCGGATTGGCATTATATTTTTGCTTGATTAGATTTTTTACATTAGTTCCGGCAGTTACTACCTCTTTCCACACATTGTAGCCCTTTTCCTTTTTCCAGTTAATATAAGGCTGTATTGCCGTTTCGTCCCGAGTGGTGGTAATGACTAAAATATCACCCGTTTCGCCAATATTGGGGTAGTCAACAGGACTTTCGTAATTGATAAAAACTGAACGATAAAGTTCTTCCATTTCGGTGAAATACCTTCCTGAAGGGTTAAGTAGCGGGTTTACAGGATCGGTGTCATCTTCATCAAGTTGTACAATTATCTCTGTATATACCCTCAGAATGCGTTGAACGGCATTATAACGAAAAGGATAGAAATATAAGGTTGTTCCTCTTACATCTTTGATTATGTAGGGATCCATCATTTCGATAAGCTGTGCAGGATAATAATCATCTATTAATGATTCCGATGCAATTCGATATGGGATAGTGGATGGGTCTTGGTTTCGATAAATAACCCCGCGTGAGGGCACAAGAGGAAAATCCAGCAGATAGTCGGTATATTTTGTAGAGACGATTTTGTATGAGAGGTTTTTTAAAGGACTTAGACTTATGTTGACATTGACAAAAGGAAGCTCGGCAAAGCCTTCGTCCATCGTGGTTACTCTACCAGCAAAATCTATCCGGGTATAATCGGTTCCGCCCAAGTTAATTTGTTGAAGATAAAAATTATCGAGTTTAAATTCAACTCTTGATGAAGTTTCAGAAAGATAGGTAAACGTGGTGTTGAAATCTTCAGCTTTGGCAGTTACTAAAAAGTAAATTATTAAAAGAAGGGTTAAGCTAATTTTTTTCATATTCATTCAACGTATTGTGCTAATTTCTATAGATTTAGCAGATTGTTAGATAAATTAATGTTTAATATTTATTTCAAAGGATCATTCATAAAATATATTGTTGCAGGATTGACTATTTTTACAAAATATGCTTTTCCGGGTTCAAGTTCCAATAAAGTATTAATATTCATTTCTGGCCAGTAGAGTGAAGTTCCCGCCACCTCTTTTACCAGCAACCCATTCTGGGGCAGGCCACTGAAAAGCAACTCTATATTTTGATTTAAATTACTCATAATAGGTATCAGGTTCCAACCTGCTATTAAGTCTAAAGTTTGTTGTTCATTTTGCCAACCGGTTATGTTTAATTGAGTTTCCGCATTGGTTTTTATTTTGTAACCCTGCTTGTAGTCCCACAAACCTATGGTGTTAATTCCCATCTCAGGATAAAATACACCATTCATATTTTGCAAAACAATAAGGTCGTTAAGGATTGGCTGAAGGATATTTCCGACTATTGTATTCTGTGGAATAAGGTTAGATGAGATGCCGCTCCATCCAGCAGGGATATAAAGGGTTTGACTAATGATTGACGACGTTACGACGATATAGTTTTCAAAAGTTTTTGAGGCTTGCCCGTTTGCATTGCTAATTGTTAGCGATACATTGTAATTTCCGGGTTGCTCGTAGGTTATCATTGGATTTTTATTAGTTGATGTTGCAGGTATTCCTCCTTCGAAATTCCAATTGAAATTAAGTGGAAAACCGGAAGAAATGTCATAAAACTGAATAAAATCACCTGCTTCAATTATGGTTTGATTAGCTTGTATGTTAACCTCTAACGCTCCTGCAGTGGCATTTATCGGGAAGGTAATAAGATCAACCCATGCGCAGTCGCTACCAGAATTTACTGAGATATCTTTTGTATAAGCCCATTTGTATGTATGCTGGCCTGCTGTTATGGGGTAGGTAGCCTGTTGCCACGAAGTGTTTCCCGACCAGGTGTCCTTTTGTACACCATCAATATAAAACCGTAAAAAGTCATAATTAGTTTCCGATGAAACTTTGTGCCAAAAAGACATTTCACCCGGGAGTAAGTTAATAACAGTTACTTGCATTACCGAAGTTTTGTTATGTGAAATAGCTCCTGATTTAGCGCAGAAATTTCCTTCGTAGGGAGAAACATTTGTGATAGTCCAATTTGCATTTCCGGAAAATTGCCATGGAAACATTGAGAAATCACCGCTTTCAAAATCTTCGATGTTATTATCAACTCCTAAGGTGAGATCAAAGGTTTTAAGTTCGGAATATTGACCTGTTGTTAGCATAAGATGGAGGTGAGTAAAAATACCGGTAGGAGCATTTTGCAAAACATTTATGATTACAAACCACTCTTTCTGTTCTCCCGATCCAATATTTCCGGGCATAATAATTTCTGATCCAATATTAAATATTGATGGGTCGAAAGTTAATAATGCATTTACATTTTTTGCATCTGCACCGCCATTGTTACTCAATGTAAAGTTCAAGTTGATTGTTTCGCCGGGATCCAGGTGTCCGTTTCCATTACCGTTAGTTTGGTCGTCAATTGTAAGATCAACTATTTCAAGCTGTGGAGCATTTAGTGTTATTTTAAATGATGTGTTCCAATCACCATTACCATCAGTGATTTGAAGTTGAAAATTACTTAAATGCTGATCGGGTAGATATGAACTTATCTTAATACTGAAAGCGTTGTTAAGTGTAAACATTTCTCCGTTTGGGATAGATTGAAAGCTCTGCGATAGCAGGCTAGTAATAGTTGTATAATCATCGTCGCCGGAAATGGTTACTGTTAAATCGGAGGAGGGATCGGCTCCTATATTTTTAAAAGTTAAATTCAACCAGATATCTTCATCATAATCTGCTTTTCCATTGTTATTACCACTCTCATCATTAATAGTAAAACTCTCAAGTACTATATAAGGTCCTTGCAAAGCTGCCGCAGGCACTTGTGTTATATATGGGATATGTTGAGGTTTGGTAACAACAATATCCACCATTCCGGCAGATAGAACCGGATTGATCATAATCTGAGCCACACCGTTTACTCCTACTAATCCAGCGCCATGCAACACATTATCCTTGGAAATGGCTACATAAGAACCTGGTAAAGCGTTTACTTCATAAGTGTCGAGACCGATTGGGAAAAACGGCGTATGAGTTACTGTGTTAGGATCGGGTTGGGTGTAAAATGGTACTAACGACGGATCGCCCAATACGTTATATGCTTGCCAGTAGTAGAGCGGGCTTGAATGTGAAGGATACCCCTGAATATGTACTTCAGTAACTGCGAGATTTCCAACAAATACCATAGATCCTGTTGTTACGTAATCACTTACGAAAGGGGCATCATAGGCTCCCCATGTTGTTTCCGCATAGGTAGGTACATATCCGTTATTGTAACCTTGTATTGGAAATGCGCCAACAGACCAATAAAAATCTTCAAACCAGTAACTGCTTGGCGAAGAGCCGATGTATGCTACTGATCCTTTGTTTGCAGCTCTTTGCCATGTTTCGCCAATACATTCGGATGTTCCAAAATTAGCAGAAAGGCAGCAATTACCAATAGCTACCGGGTATTTACCATTATTCACAAAACTATTAACCATACTCTTGCTCAACATAGGGTCTCCCCATGATGTTTCGCTGCAGTGAGCTGTATAGTTGATAAGGCTAACGGCGATTCTGGAAGGATCGTAACATCCTGAATATGAGTTCAGGTAAACATTAATAGCATTATATCCGTGTGCTGTATTGAAATAGTTGGTAGTTCCATAAAGTATGCACGGCTGTCCGATTTTTGGATTCCAGTATGAATCTGCTCCGGCAATTAGCGTTATGTTATTAAGATAGGTAGGATCGGCAAATTGATACTTCTCGTAATAGATGGTTTTATTGATTTGGGCAACTAACTGAGCAGAATTAGTTGCCGAAAACCTGCCGTAATACATATCAGGAAAGTAATCTCCATCAACGCTTCCATAATATAAATCGGTCATTTTACCTGAGGCGGACCCTGTAGTTGATGGAATTTGTGGAGTGTCGCCTACGATAAGAAGAAATGAGGGAGCAGGATCAGTAGGCGTTCCCGAGTTATATTGTGATTGAACCCAACTTCTGATAGCGCTGTACGAGGTGCCGATCTGATCGGTATAGCCGGTAATAACTTTAAACCCTTTTTTGGTCTTCCACTGGATGAATGGCTGAAGGTCATTTTCAAACATTCGAGGAGAGACAATAAGGTATTTAACAGGATATTTAGTTAAATCTGGATGAGCCGGATAGCCATGCTCAAGGCGATTTAACATTGTATTTTGTACGACGTCAAAATAGGGCGAGTAGGTGGAAGCCTTGATATATTGATGCAAAGCAGGGTCGGTATTGCGAAATGTTATTTCAACTTCAACATCATTAACCACTTTGACTACACCTTTTACCGGATTATAACTAACGGGCGCTATTGTAAGCCTGGCAAGCCTTATTCCTCGCAAAATACCTAACTCTTCAAGTGTGGCAAGCTGAGGTTCAAGAAAACCATCGCTCTGGTAAATATTTTCGTCAAACTCAAAAGGGATATCTTCTGAATTTTGATCCTTTCGTATGGACGGCTGAACAGGCATTATAGGATATATTATGTCATAGTCAGAAAGTTTGTATTCTTTCACGGAATAATTTTTTATTTCAACCGAAAATTCAGCGCCATGAGGAATTTCAATCAGTTTTTTTACTGCCGGTAACTTTGGTGTTCCTAATCGGCCGATTGAATATAGTCCGGGAATGCCGATCTCATTAAAATCCCCTTTTACAGTTGATACATGAAAGGAAGTGATCCCTTCGAACTGAAGGGTAATATTCAAATGATCAAAACTATCTTCTTTAATAGTTACCCCTGTCTTTGCTTTGCCAAAATCTATTGCAATATCTTGGGGAAAGACCATGCATAGTGGCATTAATGATAAAAGAATTAAGATTGTTACAAGCCGGCGCTTACTAATTTTTGCTATCCTAATTTGTGTTTCTCTAACCATTACATCCTTTTTTAAATAGTGTTTTTCAAAATATTTTTAAAAGAAACAGGCTGACAATAAAAATTATTCGTCAGCCTGTTAGTTGTTATGTTTTTGATATAAACATAATTATTTAACTATCATAAGTTTCTTAGTTAAATGTGTTTTTGGTCCTTCAGCTTTTAGATAATAAACCCCATCCGAAAGTTTTATTTCAATATTATGATATGTTTTGCCGGAAAGGGTAAGCTGGCCGGAGTTGTACACCTCTTTACCTAATGTATTGATAATGGTAATCTCTACTATATCCCGAAGGTTAAATTCAATTGTAAAAGTACCGTTACTTGGATTTGGATAGAGTGTGATCTCTTTTTCACCATATAATTCATTTATGCCAATGCAGTTTTCTATAAAAATATCAAACAAGTTGGAAAATTCTCCTTCTCCACAAGCATTCACACCGCATACTTTTAATGTTGCATCTCCGAGATATTTATCACTAAAGGTTATGTTCACTTCGTTGTTGTTTATTTGTAAACTACCTGCGTATGACGGAGTAAGTACCCAGTTGTAGGATTCGGAATTAGCAATAGTTTCGACAGTATATAAAACGGTTTCTCCCTGACAACCAATAGTGTCACCCGATATTTCGCCAGCAGGCGATGGTAGCGGATCTATAGTGATAATAAGTGATGGCGAGTTTGCACCTTGACCACAATTATTGGAACCGGAAACCATTATTTCGGCAGAACCATAAAAATTATCATCCCAATCTACAACAGCTGTTAATCCATTTCCTGAAATGACGCCGGCATTGGTAGGCGTGAGTGTCCAGGTATATTGTGTAGCATGGGTAGCGCCAGTTGTTGTATAGGTAGTATTGGCTGCATTTTGACAAAGCGCAGTTACACCCGTTGGAGTAGCAGCGGCGCTTGGTGGTGGTGAAACTTTAATATAATTGTTTTTGGTCATTGTGTTTGATCCATTTTCTCCTGTTACCGTAAGGGAAACATTAAAAGTTCCGTTAAAATAATATGTGATTAATGGATTTTCCTCGGTAGATGTTGCTGGCGTACCACCCTGGAATTCCCAAAACCATTCGTTTATGGAGCCAATAGAGTTACTGGTAAATTGAACTTGGTTATTTACACATATTTCGGTTTGATCAGCCACGAAATTTGCTGTAACACCTGATGGTATCAATCCAAAAAAGTTCATATATTCTTCCATCAGTGCAACTTTTGTTGATGCGCCATCGGTTAATCCTCCAAACTCATGGGAAGCTCCTATAGTTTTGTAAGTGCCGGCATCGTATGCAACAGCAGTGCCGTATGAAGGCGATTGATTTTGAAAGATCTTAACGGCTGGCGCAATAGGTTCAATTCTATCAATCCAGTTATTGTCGCCGTTGTAAGTGAACGACATACCTTCAGTAAAGGTTCCTGTCTGTCCGTTTATAGTGGAAAGATCACCACTCCCGTCGCCCACCCCATTAATTTTAAACATTGTATGTACAGGAGTCTTAGGATTGTAATACCAGGTATCGCCTCCTTCCATATAAAGCGAACCGCCGGCATTAAGGAAATCAGCAAGCTGCTGACCTTGTGGTGTAGTTAAAACGTGATTGCTACTATAAACTCCAAGACAAACAAATGCAGATGAGAATAGATTAAGATCTGTAGGGATTGAAGTAACATATTCGGAGGTAATACCAAGTGTATTTAATGCTGTTTGAATTTTAGGGCCTGAATTGTGGTTAGGATCAAGGCAGATGATGACTACCGGAATTTGTCCGATTATTACATTGAAGTTATCTGTTTCTGAGAGGTTATGGTCAGCGGTAATATTAATTGATAATTCTGCAGAATGTCCTGCTGGGGCATTTTGCGAAGCATAAACGCTAAAAAAGGCGGTACCTGAATCGCCTGAAGTTAAATTTCCAATTGCAACAGCTCCTATTTGTGTTACCTGTAGGTAGGCATCATTAGTTGATAATAATCCTAAAACGCCGGTTGCATCGGCTGATCCGGTATTTTTCACAGTAACTACTATTGTAGCTTCTTCGCCCGGATCAATTTTTCCATTATTATTACCGTTTGGATCAAGTATGGTAAAGCTATCGTAAGCAAGAACAGGTGCACGCCCGGTAATTACAATATTACTATTCCATATATTCGTGCCATCGGTAGCTGTTACAGCAAAAAGAACCGAATGATTATCCGGAATATTTTCGGCGACATCAAAGGCAAAGGCATCGGTAAGGGATACGGATGCGTTTGGTCCGATATTTCCGTAAGAAGCAGTTGCATTGGTAATAATGATGTAGGGATCTGTGGTAGATAGCGTTACATTTACGTTTTGTGCAAGCTCTGTTCCCACATTTTTCACACTTAAAGTCAGCAAAATTGATTCAGCATAATCCATGAGTCCGTTGCCATTTCCGCCTACATTATCGTTAATCAACCAGGAATCTTTTACTACATAAGGTCCGTCTTGCGGAATTATAGGTATTGTAGCTTGATAAGGCAGACAATTGAATTTTGTTACTGTAACAGTTGCTTCACCAGGAAATTCGACAGGCGAATCAAATTGTACGTTGACAAATCCAGTTCCATCAGTATAACCGACGGCATATACACTACCCTCTTCGTTTGAAACACAAACCATCGCATTTTCCACAGCAATTCCATTTGCAAGCACCTGTACTGGATATTCCGAAAGTCCAAGAAATAGCTGATCGTCATGTGTAACAGTCATTTCAGATGCCAGTTTAGTCCAGGGTTCAAGAGAAGAATCGCCTAACCATAAATATGTTCTTACATTTGAACGGCCAATATTACCATGTACATTTAAAACCGTAAGGTTGGCAAAGTTTGTAACATATCCTATGTTAGTAATACCTTCATGATAGACTGCTTTGTACATCTCTTTATCATAATCATGGTTGGGGATGGTATATGATGGAATGATAGCGCCATTTACGGCAACTGACGCGCCGCTGTGTTTCATAAATGATTCGCAAAGACATTCACCGGCATAAGAGACAATATCCATGTTGTCGCAGCAAACATCAAAGAATACGAACAATCTGCTTGGATTGGTCAACTGTGCAACCTGGGTGGCTGTGAAACTCATCGGGCTCACTGTTGTCCATTGCCATAGTTCGGTAGTACTGCCGTGGCCGCGGTAGTTGAAAATGCCGCAACCGGTAGTATTTACATAATTTACTACTTGGGCATTAGAATAGCCTTGGCCGCCGTAAGCTTTTTCGAAAATTGGCGTTTGCAACGCATAAGGGAATGTCCTTATCTCTTCACAGCATTGGGTGTATTTCCCAGGATAATTTTCTTTATGAGCTATGAGTATTGTGTTTTCAGCCCAGTTGCTTGACAAATCTGGGTTCATATAGTGATTCAATGTTTTTTGAATCTGTAATTGAAGTTGTGCCAGTTGATTTATATTGTACACAAAACGTCCGATAGCCAGATCAGCGTAGTGATCATCGGGGCCATCCATACATGTGTACCAACTGTCGGAGTATGATGGGTCTTCACCGCCGCCTGGCGCCCAATAAAACATTGGAACCACATTAGGCCCGCCGCTGTTTCCTCCATTAGGATAAGCATCACCAACCATTAATATATACTCAAGACCCTGGTTGTTGTAAAGTTCAGTAATGTAAGTTTTAAAGTGCTGTGGAGTATTAAAACCGGGTTCAATAAGCTTTAATTCTACTTTATGCCCATCTGATTTTTCCAATCAATAAGCGGCTGGATAGTAGAAACGGCTTCGTTGTTAGTGATAATAAGGTATTTGGTGTTCGAATTATCCCGATAAGTGAGTGTGTAACCTAAATCATCAAAATTTTCAATGGCAGCGCTATACATCTGATAGAATTTTGGGGTTAATTCCATTTTTGGGTTAAATGTCGTGCGCTCATCTGTGCCATAAAACTCAACTTTTAGGGTTGCACGAGTTACTATTTGTAATTCTTTTGTAACCGGGTTGTAGTTAAATGGGGTAACTTCTACTCCAGCAACTTTTACATCCCTCCAAATGCCAGGCTGACTAACAATAAAGTTCTCTAAAGGATAGACTGCGTTTTTCTGGTAAAATGACTTGTCCATCACAAATGGTTTATTATGTCCGCCGGGATTGTCGGTAGTGGGCGTTTGAAAAGGATAGATAAAATAACCTTGTAGCTTTTTAGTCTCCATTGATAACACTGAAACTCTGATTTTTTGATTTCCAGGAATACCTATCAGCTTGTGAAGCATTGGTAACTCAGGCCGTCCGACCTCTTTGGTTGTCCTGTTGTCATCGAGCGTGATACGTTGAAAAGTCATCTCTTCGTGTGTTATCACTTCGCTGAACATTCCCGGAATAGTAACTTCGAGTAAAAGCCCTGAACGATCGGAGCTTAATATGGCGATATTACTTTGCAAGGGCTGCTCAGATGTAAGGGGTACCCAGCTTTTCTGACTAAAAGAGATAAATGATAACAATATAGCCAGAATGGAAAATATAAGTTTTTTCATGGTGATAATTGTTTTGTTAGTTCATTAAAAGAAAATACAAATATATGCAAGTATTAAAATATAGTTTGAGAAAAAATGAAAATTACTTTTAAATCAATGTTTTATCTGTTGCGTATCAATTTTTTTATTATTACTCTGTTTTCGGAGTAGATTTTGAAAAAGTACACGCCATTGTCCAGTTCAGCAGTTGAGATTTTAATTATTTCATCGGAAGAGGTTGATTTTGAATTGATTTTTGTCTTTAAAACTTCTTGTCCGAGGTTATTAAATACCGAAACATATAGTACTTTGTCGCTTGAATTTTTAGAGTTAATAAAAACCTCATCATTAAAAGGATTTGGATAAATGTTGAAATCTGTTTCATGTTCAAAGTCATCTATGGAATAAATTACAACATGTATGCTGTTTGATTGCATCGAAACGCAACCGTTTTCATTGGTTACTTTTACGAAATAAACATCTTCCCATGTACAGGTATATGATTGTCCTGTAGCTCCTTCGATGGCCCCTTGGCTACAATACCATTGGTTGCCTGTTGGGGAACTTGAAGTTAGTGTGTTTCCTGTTAAGGCGATGGTGGGTGTTGGTGGCAAAGAATTGACTATAACTAACACATCAGTGTTGATTGATGAAGAGCCGTCGTTAACTTCCACTGTATAGGTAGTAGTTTCTGACGGTGATGCTGTTGGGTTTTGAATGGTTGGATCGCTAAGGCCGGCAGCCGGTGTCCATAAATAGGTATAGTTGCCCGTTCCGCCGGTGGCTGTTACTATAAGTTGAGTAGAATCGTATAGGCAAATCTCATCGGGAGTGCACCAAGCGTTGATACTCATTTGACCGGCTGGGAAAATTACAGTATAATCTTCAGTTTCGCCATAAGTAAAATTGGCGCAAGGATCTTGTGCGCTATCCATCCATCTGGCTCTTATACGCAAGCGTTTAATTCCACCGGTTATGGATTCAGGGATTGTGATCGTGGTTGTATAAACTTGATTTGAGTTACTCAAAGAAAAGTCTGTAACCAATCTTTCCGACTGTTCAAATTCCTTGTTGCTATTAAAATCAATCCAAAGGCAAACTTTTTGATTGCTATAACCGGTTTTGAACGACACTTGATAAGTTTGTCCAGGCTCAAGTTCTGTTGACAAATCCGTAAAATTTCCATAGCCATTATTGCTGCAACCATTATTCATATTGTTAATCGAAGCTAAACCAAAACCTGTTATACCATCACCAAATGAACAGTTGGCTGTAGGATAACAATAATCGGTAAAATTTAAATTGATAGTTTGGGTAGTCGAAACTCCATGCTGTGCTGTTATGTTTAAAGTTATCTGCCCGGTATAACCAGCGGGAGTATCTGGCGAGGCAAAAACGGAAAAAGTTGCTGGAATAGACTGCTCCGGAGTCATATTACCTAAGCTCTGGGGTGTTGTTGTGTTCACTGTTATATATTGATCGGCTGAAGTAAGTGAGGCTTTTACTGAGTAGGCCTCAGCATGGCCTGAGTTAATGATTGTTATTACCATATCAGCCGTTTCACCCGGATCTAATATTCCATTATTGTTACCGTTTGAAGCATCGTTTATTATTATGTCGTCTTTTACTAAATTAGGAGCATTAGCGATAATGGAGAAGCCGGAAGACCAGTTATTCTGCCCTACAGCTTCAATGTTAAACAGAATCGCTTGTTGATCGGGAACATTTCCTGCTATATCAAATTCAAAAGCATCTTCAATAGTTAATGAACCTTGCCCTGGAATTGTTCCAAAATAGGCGCTGTTATTAGTAATAGTAACGTAAGGATTAGCCGAGGTTAGTGATGCAGTAACGTTGTCAGCCTGTGAAGAACCAACATTTTTTAGAGTTGTTGTCAGAAGAATTGACTCAGTATAATCCGGTAATCCATTGCCATTACCCTGAGAATCATTTACAAGCGATGATTCATAAATTACATAAGCGCCATCGTTTGGGATAACGATTAGTGGAAATTCATTTAATAGGCAATTATATCCTGAAACGTAAATAATTGCTTCGCCAAGTTCAGTAATTGGCGGGTCGAAAATTATCTCGGCCAGGCCCGATGAGTTTGTTATTGCTGTTCCATGCGTAACCCCTTCCTTTATTAATGTGCAGGCCAAACCTTCAACAGATCCATTTCCTGATATTGAAATTTGGATAGAGGGTACGCCAATAGGCAAAGCATTTTGGTAAGAGGCTGTAATATCTACCGGTTCATCAGTCCATATTCTTAAAGCAGATTCTCCTAATACGTTACAATCGTAAAAACACCAGCGCAAAGCGCCCTCTTCCCACTGTCCTGGCGCATTTACCCATGGTGCGGTTTTTATTCTTGATAAGGTATGAGTCATGCCGATATGAGGCTCTTTTGTGGTGTAAAGAGCATCTACAAATTCACGGTGAAGGTGAGCAGAGGGGCCTTCCGTCTGTCCTTCATTAAACCAACCGTAACGAGAGTTCATAACCACTGCTACAGCAAGATTATCTATATTGATCATTCGTTCGGCAATGCAGTCATTATCATCAAATGCACCACAGATACAGCCATGAGAATAGGCAAGGGTAAAATTGTGGATTTCACCATTTAACTGCGAGAAATTTGAATTTGTGATATCAGAATTGTAAAACCTCATTACATAATTTGAGTTTGCATGGCCGCAATGATGTATAAATGATGTTCCTTGATTTATCTTTTGTTTTAACTGGTTAGCCGACCAAGTGCCGTTTTCATCGCACATCGTCATAATGTTATGGTCGGTTGGTATTCCGTTGGTGATATATCCGTTATCGTCATGATATCCAATAAGCAACTCCAAATAATCACATCCCCAAGTAAGCGGGTTGTTGTACAGATGCTCACCGGCGAGAAGAGGATCGCGAAGTTCTCCTAAAACCGGCTCGCCGACATACTTATATATCTTATTTAACATAGCGCTCAGTTCTGACTGAGAGCTGAAACTCATCCTTCCAACTCCTATTTCAGGTAAGAGATCGTCTTCACCAATTTCGCCCCAAAGGTTGTTGTTATTATTGTTCCAGGTTCCGTCAAGCGCCGAAAAGTATAAGTCGGAGGGGATATCATTGTCAGTATAAACTGATGATGATTGTACGGAACAGTAAAATCCCCGGTAAGGCACATGCTCTACGTCGCCGGCAAGAGTCAGATGCTGGATTCCATTGTTTTGATATTGATCAATAACATAATTTCTTATCTTTTCTTGATTATCTTGGCCGGAAGTGGTTGAGTAGATAGTTTGAGTAGAGACTACTTTGGTGCGTATTCCTCTGGGCTGATAAAAGGAGATAAGAGGTTGAAATGCGTTTTCGAACTGCGCTGCTGTGATAATCAGCAGGTCATAGTCGTCGTTACGAACTTCGCGCTTTGGATAATTAACGGCAGCTTCACTATTTTCCACTAATAATGCAAGCCGTTGAAGCACGGCCGGTGAAGTATTAATATTTTCTAATGCCTTTATAGCTTTGGAGTCAGGCGCAGTTTCTATAGTTACTGTTACATCTTCAAAGTAGGACAATTTTCCTTTATAAGGATTATATCGTACAGGTGTAAATGATGAAATAGCAACAGCAAAGCCATTCATAAAATGTGTTGAAATTACCCCTTCCATCTTTTCAGGATAAAAGGCATCCTTTTTATAAACATCCTCTTTAAAGGCAAAAATTCCCGATTTTCCTTTAGAAACAGGCTGTACATATTGCATGGGGTAGATATTATATACGCCTTCCATTTCTATCTCTTCACCAAAATCAAGCTTAATATTAAGTGCAGTATGTCCAGGTGGAATAAGCAATACAACGGATTGATATGGCAAAGTAGGCTCGCCGGCTTGTCCGGTTAATAAAAGTCCATCGAAACTAATCTGTTGATAACCTTTTATGGTTTCAAACGTAGGATTAGAAAAGTGGTAATTCTTTTTTACTGTTTCAGCATTAAGGCTTACAGCAAAAATTAAAGTTAGGATGGTGAGAAGAACTTTTTTCATAAAAACTATTTTTAAAAAATAGCTACTTCAAGATTTTAACTTTTAAACGATTCTTATCATGAAAGGCAATACCTTAAGTTTGTTAAATTTTGAAATAGCATAAAAAGAGATTAATTATTTATTGATAATCAGTTTTTGTATTGAAACCGATTGTTCATTTTCTATCATAATGAAGTACATACCATTTTCAAGTGATTTTGTATTCATCTGAATTTGATCCGAATCTTCTAATTGTAGCTGTAAGATCACTTGTCCTTTGGTATTCATTAATTTTAAGATATTTGTTCTTGAGATATTATCATTCAAATGAATCATGAATGATCCGTCATTTGGATTTGGAGTTATAAAAAATTTACCGCTTGTATCCAACTCGTTTATTCCTGTACAATCCTCTACTAAAATATTAAACTCTTCAGAAAAATTACCTATACCACAATTGTTTATTCCGCATACTTTCAGTGATGCAGCGCCGGTATAGTTGTTGGAGAAGCTAATTACTATTTCCGTTCCGTTGCCGGCAAATGATCCTGCATTTGCAGGTGTTAATATCCAGTTATAGTATTCTGCGTTAGCCACTTGATTAATGGAGTATGTTTCGTTTTCTCCCATACAAACCTGTGAAAGTCCTGTGATAGCTTCTGGTGTAGAAGGCAACAAAAGGAAATTAAGTATCAAGTTATCGGTCAGCGATTCTCCACCCTCATTATACACGGTAAGAGAGAGTGTAATGGCGCCGGCATTAATGTCGGCTTCACTGGGGGTATATATCGGATTAAGGATTGTTGAATCGCTGAATGTTCCAGTACCCGAGGTTGACCATAACAGACTGGTATAATTTTGTGCGGTAGCATCAAGCTGATGCGATGTTCCTTCGCAGATCGTTGCATCGGCGCCTGCATTTACTGCAAGACTATTGTCAACCACGCTTGGGAATTCAATATAATCAACCCAGGCACAATCCTGACCAGAGGAGAAAAAAATGTCTTTTATATAAACCCACCTAAAAGTCTTAGTTCCGGCGGTAACAGGGAAGGCAACCCTTCCCCATGCCGTCTCGCCCGACCATTCGCCTACTTTGGTGTTGTCAATGTAAAACCTGAGATGATCATAATTAGCTTCGGAGGATACTTTACGATAGAACACTATTGAATCGCCGCCAGAAGCCTCTATGGTAATTTTCATTTCTGATGATGCGTTGTTATTAATAGTTCCCGATTTAGCGCAGTAAACACCTTGATAAGCTCCTGTATTTGTAACAGTCCATGGCTGATTACCGGCAAACATCCATGGAAACTGCGTGAAATCACCTGTTTCAAAATCTTCAACAATTAATCCAATTTTTGGGAAAAATGAGAAATCATATTGGTAATATCCTGTAACAACTTCAAGGTTAAACTCTGCAATAGAACCAATTTGGGCAGTAGGACTTACCGATACGCTGAAATTAGCCTGAGACGATTGACCTGGTTCAATAACGGGTATTGTAAACGATCCGTTGTTAATAGTGATATCTGAAGAGGTGGATGTGAGAGTACAAATTACATTAGGTGCGGTTATCTGGCCTAGATTGTTAATGTGAATAAGAATATCGGCATTTTCACCGGGATCGAGATTTCCGTTTCCGTTACCACTAAAGTCATTGATGCTAAAGTTACTACTTGTAATTGTTACTCCATTGGCTGTAATAGTAAAACTACTCTCCCAACTATCATAATCATTTTCTGCTAAAAGGAAAAATTTGATAGCTTCCCCACCCGGAACATCATTTGCAACATCGAACGCAAAAGCATCCTCTATCTCAATGATACTGTTTAAATCAAAATTTCCATACTCTTCGGTTCCATCAGTAATAGTAACATAAGGCGATTGTGTTGAAATGTTTACGGTTACGCTGTCAACGACCATTTCGCTGAAATTGGCCATTGCAACAGTTAATTTTACCGATTCGCCCGGATCTAATTGTCCGTTGTTGTTACCGGTTTCATCATTAATACTGTGGGAATAGTATGCTGGGCCAGGGCCTGGGGTAGCCTCAATTGCTGCTAATGCGTTCACACGTCCAGAGCCTGAATTGTTATTTTTGCCGGGTTGTAAAACAACCGTTGTCTCTTCAAGTATCTGGCTTATCTGTGCCGGCGTCAGGAGAGGGTTTTTATGTAACATAAGGGCCATTATTCCGGCTGCACACGGAGTAGCCATTGATGTTCCTTCCCAGCCCGATTCGTAACCGGTATTACTGTAATGAGCTAATGATTTTATATTAACTCCCGGAGCTGAAATATCCGGACGTATTAATCCTATATCGCTAGGATATGGATAATCGTTATAAGGTGAAACGGACTGCCATGTGCATGGCCCACGACCTGAAAAACCGGCAACTCCATCGCCGCTATTCGTTGCGCCGACGCAAATTACACTTGAAAGCTCTCCTGTTAAAGTTTGATCGGGATGAAGCCAAGGGGGAGGGCAATCACCTGGAGTTCTAATGTTATCCGGTACGGGATAAAGTCCCTGTTGCTCACCTTCATTTCCTGCAGCAACTGATGAAACGACTCCGGCAGCAAGGACATTGTCAAAGGCTTGACGGAAGAGTTGACGATTAGGCCCCCAAGCGTGTAGCCATCCAAGCGACAAACTAAGTACGTGTGCACCGTGCTCAACAGCAAACTCAGTGGCTGACCATATACTGCTCTGTTGACCGCCTCCCGAAGAGTCTAACACTTTTAGACACATGATCGTGGCAGCCGGAGCAACACCTGTTTGAGACCCAGAACTACCATCGCCTGCAACAGTACCAGCACAGTGTGTACCATGACCATTATCATCCATAGGGTTATTATTATTATTTGCAAAATTATAACCGTGATAGGGGAAATCAGGATGAACCCATACATGGTCTTTAAGATCATTATGATTATAGTTAACACCGGTATCAATTAAAGCAACAATTACGCCCTCGCCATCATAACCTAAAGCCCATACTTGTGGAGCGTTTACCTTATTTACGTTCCAAGTGATCTCGCGGTTGTTAACGTTGCCCTCTTCAAAATAAGCCTCTTTGTTTTCTGATGGATCTAAAATTATCTGATAAAAATCATGGTCAATCAGCTCAATATCGGCTCGCTCCGCTAATTTGTAAATAGCTGTGGGAGTTGCATAACAATTTATTATATTGATAATCCAAAGTGCGTTGACATCCGAAACCTGATCAGTGAGTTGCAACATGTTTAGATCTTCAAGAATGCCTCTTTGCGAAAGTGAAGCAAACTCTTTTAAAACAGAAATAACATAACTGCGTCGTTGCTCTTTTTCCATATCTTCCACATTACGCAAAAGATTATAAGTATCAAACTTCTCTCGCATGATGATATTTATCTTTATTAATTCACCATCACGAGATGTTTCTATTTGTTCGGTCAAACGATTGGAAATCAGTTGTGGATTTGCAGAAAAAATATTTAGGTTAATCCCTGTCGCAAAAAGTACTGTTAACAAGAACAGTGTAAAACCATTTTTCATGAGTAAAAAATTAAATAATTCAAATGTTTAGAATGATTAGACAATTGTAAAATGTTTTGATTCCTTTATGAAACATTAAAAATGAAATCGTAATCGTATCAGATTATTTTTTTAAAAACTAAATATTCATTGGAGAGTTAAAGACCAGTCCTTTTGATGTGCGTACAAAAATATAAACTTCGTTTAAATGGTGATTATTAAAATATCGGATTACGTCTTTTATGTTGTCATCAGGGTCTTCTTGTTTGTAAATAAAATTGATCGAAAAGTTTGCATCAGATTTATCTAACAAAGTTATTTCTCCATTCTCTTTTATGGTAAAATAACCATAATAGCCATGCTGTAAATTATGTGGTGATGCGCCGTGGCTTTCAAGTGAATCGAGTACTTGGTTAGCTATGCCGGCAGATGCCTCCTTCGGATAGGCAACATATCCCCAAAAGATGTTTTCAGGTATTCGAAACATGGTATCAGCAATTAAATTTAGTTTGTTTAATGTTTGGAAATGTAAAACATAGCCCAAATCGGAAACCTCCAAAGCGCCAGTATTTGTTTCTCCCGCAACGGTCAAGTTAATTTGATAGGTGCCATTGTCGTACTTGCCAAGGTTCATACTTGCTGTTGCCGGCCCTTGACCATTGATACACAGATCATTTTTTTCAACATCTCTTAGGTTGATGGTTAAATTACCATTGTCGCTGGAAAAATCGTAACGAATAAGATAGTTTAAACATGAATAAAGCTCGATAGTGTAAAAATGAAAATAAATACTTCTATCCTCGGGAGTTATGTTTTCTATCATCTGCAGGTTGATTGAAGTTAGTGAGTAATATTCTCTTTTAATCTTTGTGCAGGACGAGAAGCTAAATACGATCAAAATGAAAAATAGTGGTAGTAAGTTTTTTTTCATAAACGGTGTATTTTTTTTTAAACATAGATTTATCATTCGTAAAATTTACGCTTTAAAAGCTTGATTAATTTTTCTAATGCAATTTGGTTTTCTGTTGTTCCGGTTTCAAAGCCCGAACTTTTGATATAATTGAGAGCTTCTTGAAAATCTTTAAAGGAGTTCAACCGGTCAATTGCTTCATTGTATTTTGATATTTCACCTTTAAAAATATCATTGATAAAGGTGAATTTATCGTTGATTCCAATAACCGTTTTTATGTTGTCAATATGGTTGTTTTGTATTTTTGCAGCTACCGTATTGGCAACATTATCCTGTAAAATGTCCGAAACGGTTTTTTGAGGTGTAAAAAGATCAATCATAGTCTTTTGCTGATTTGCAACTCGTACCGTCCCTTGAGTATAGCTTACCGGATTCTGTTCAGAGGTGGGAGTCCCCTTTTCGCCCGATGTTTGGGTTGGAAATGATGTTTTTTCAGTTCTCTCTTTTTCAAAATCAAGCATTAAATTTCTGTTCTCTGTTTTATTATCCCTGTCAATTGAATCATCTTCATAATAACCGGAATTTGAAAGTTTAGACTTTTCGTTATGATGAATTGTTGCAACCGGTTCGTCTTCAAAAAGAATTTTTGATGAAGAAAATGGAGACTTTACCGCAAATTCATTTGATGATTCTATTTTATTAATGTCGGAAATTAATTCATAGACTTTTCTTAAGTCATTCATCAAGATGTCTTTATCAATTTTTGAAAAAGACTCTTTGTTTTCTAAAACCTTCTCCCAGTGTTTTTGGATTTTATTTAAAATTTGAGAAATCTCCTGGACAGACGTTGATTTTTGTTCCATTTTTAAAGAAAAATTATTTTATGAAATCTATTTCCATAAATTTGCCAAATGTTAAACGCATCAATTTTTAAAAGCGTATTTAAGTATTTGAGTTTTGATTCTATGAATGTTTAATAGTCGGTGTTATGTTTCTTGAGATTAAAAGCGAATCGGGTTCTCGTCGGGGATGGATCGAAGTGATTTGCGGTTCAATGTTTTCGGGTAAAACAGAGGAATTGATCCGACGCTTGAAACGTGCAAGGATCTCGAAACAAAAGGTTGAAATTTTCAAACCTGCTGTAGATGTTCGATATGATAGTGAAAATGTCGTCTCACACGATTTGAACCTTATTGCTTCAACTCCTGTCGAGGCCTCTACACAAATATTATTATTAGCAACCGATGTAGATGTAGTTGGTATTGATGAAGCTCAATTTTTTGATTCCGAACTGCCTTCTGTATGTAATCAGCTTGCCAACAGAGGGGTGCGAGTTATCGTTGCAGGTCTTGATATGGATTATACCGGAAAACCTTTTGGCCCAATCCCCGCATTGTTAGCAACGGCTGAATATGTTACCAAGGTTCACGCTATTTGCATAAAGTGTGGCAATCTTGCACAATATTCGCACAGAACAGCCGGAGGAACCAAGTTGGTAGAGTTAGGCGAAAAAGAAAACTATGAACCGCTTTGCCGAAGTTGCTACCAAAGTTCTGTTGAAAATAGAACTAAAAAATGACCAACCCACAAAAGCAGTTTATATTAGTTTTTGTGCATTTTATAAAATATTCATTGTTGAAATGAGTTTTTGAAGAAATTAAGACAATATTAAAATTAAAAGTTTTTACTATGAAATCTTTATTCTCTTTAGGATTGATGTTTATCTCATTCCTTTTCTTGACATCCTGTGGGCAGCAAAGCTCTTCACAAAAAGAACAAAAAGCCGAATCCCAGACCGAAACCATTTCTGCAGTAGTTGAGCAGGCTGACGAACAGCCACAACAAACGGAAGAGCCGGAAGTATTAAAAGTGCAAAAAGTTATAATATCTACATCTCTGGGTTCGATGACAGCCATTCTTTATAATGAAACGCCAATTCATCGTGATAACTTTATCAAGCTTGCGAAAGAGGGATATTATGATGGTACATTGTTTCATCGGGTGATTAAAAATTTTATGGTTCAGGGTGGCGATCCCGATTCAAGAAATGCAAAACCTGATCAACACTTAGGTGTTGGAGGCCCTGATTATACCCTTCAGGCTGAGTTTCGCCCTGAATTTATTCATAAAAAAGGCGCTCTCGCAGCAGCTCGTAAGGGCGATCAGACAAATCCCGAGAAGAGATCATCAGGATCGCAGTTTTACATCGTTCAGGGAGAAAAGGTAAATCAGGCGGAACTCAGTAATTTTGCTGCACGCGGAGGTGTTACCTATAGCCCAGATCAAATTAAAATTTATGAAAGTATTGGCGGAACGCCTTTTCTCGATCAGCAATATACTGTATTTGGCGAAGTTATTGACGGATTTGAGGTGATTGATAAAATTGCCAATGTACAAACAGGAGCTAATAACCGACCGGTAAAGGATTTGAAAATGACAGTAAAACTAATTGACGAATAAATAATTTAATGATGAAAAAATCAGTATTCCTATTTTTAACTTTGGCTTTTATTTTTAGCATGAATTTGAAATCACAGGAAAAGATGGTAAAGTTTATTATAATTACTGAATACGGAGACATTAAAGGTGTTCTTTATAACGATACCCCACAACATCGCGATAATTTTATCAAACTTGTTGAAGAGGGTTGGTATAATGGCTCAATTTTTCATCGCGTTATTAAAAATTTTATGATTCAAGGCGGTCAAGGGGCAACAGGAAAACAGGATCCTGGTTATACCGTTCCTGCTGAGTTTGTTCCTGCTCATTATCATCAAAAGGGTGCGTTAGCAGCAGCACGTATGGGCGATAACGTAAACCCGCAACGCGCTTCATCAGGCTCACAATTTTATATCGTACAGGGCCAGACATTCAATGATCAGATGTTGGATGCAATGGAACAGCGCTCTGGAATTAAATATACCGAAGAACAACGAAGAGTCTATACAACAGTCGGAGGAACTCCTCACCTCGATGGCGCATATACCGTATTTGGATTAGTAACCGATGGTTTGGATGTGGTTGACAAAATAGCAGCAGTACAAACCGGTTCGGCAGATAAACCAGTAAATGATGTGGAAATGACTATAAAAGTTATTAAATAGCCTGTTGAAATACTTTTACATGATAACAGAAATTGAAAAAATATTAGCTGAAATCAATACATTTACTGCCGGTAGTGATGATGAGCTTGAAGCCTTTAGGATTAAGTATTTGAGCAGAAAAGGTAAAATACCCTCACTCTTCGAAAGATTTAAAGATGTTTTGCCGCAAGATCGAAAAGTGATAGGCCAGTCGTTGAATAATCTTAAAACCCAGGCTCAAGAGAAATATAATCTTCTAAAGTCTGAAATTTCAGAAAAAACTATTACTAAAAAAGGCGAATACACTGATCTTACAAAGCCAACAGGTTTTCAGGATATTGGCGCGCGTCATCCTATTTCGGTTGTTCGCCGTATGATTCTTGAAATATTTGCACGAATAGGCTACAATGTTGCTGAAGGGCCAGAGATTGTTGACGATTGGCATAATTTTTCAGCTTTGAATTTTCCCGAAGATCATCCGGCAAGGGATATGCAGGATACTTTTTTTGTATCTAATCCATTAACAGATACCGATAAACCCATATTATTGCGTACTCATACAAGTACGGTTCAGGTGAAGATGATGGAGAGCGCCAAACCGCCGATTCGGATAGTAGCTCCGGGGCGTGTTTTTCGCAACGAAGCAATCTCGGCGCGCGCACATTGTATATTTCATCAGGTAGAAGGGCTTTACATTGATCATAATGTTTCGTTTGCCGACCTGAAACAGACACTCTATTATTTCGCAACCGAATTTTTCGGTGATGATACCCAAGTACGTTTTCGTCCGTCCTATTTCCCTTTTACCGAGCCGTCGGCTGAAATGGATATTTTATGTAAGATGTGCAACGGAGAAGGTTGTAGAATTTGTAAATATAGTGGCTGGGTAGAAATTCTTGGATGCGGGATGGTAGATCCTAACGTACTTGAATTGTGCGGCATTGACAGTAAGGAATATACGGGTCTGGCATTTGGAATGGGCATCGAGAGAATAGCTATGCTTAAATATCAGATTGACGATTTAAGGCTATTTTTCGAAAACGACCTCCGTTTCTTGAAGTTGTTTGAAGGAGCGGTATAAAATTATCTCCCTATTTTTCAAGCGGATTATAAGCTACCGACATGTGTGTTTGAACCAATTTCCATTTGCCCTCATTTTTTACTAATACTCCGGTGTAACGTAGGTTTCTGAAACTATATGGCTCTCCGTTGAGGATGAAGTTGTAATTCATCATTTGCGAAAACCAAGCCGTCTTGCCGTCATCGCTTATCTCTATTACCTGATTGGCGGGGGTAATAAAAGTTTCGGAAAAAGTGTCGAACTGCCGCTGAACTACCTCTTTGATCTGTGAAAACCCAACAAGCCGTTCACCTCTTTCGGTTCCGAAACTAATGATAGTTTCATCAGGAGACCAGATCTCTTCAATCAGGTTTATGTCCTGATTTTCGTTGGCCGTACGGTATTTGTCAAGTACATTTTTAACTAATGCTTTTTCTTTTTCCTTATCACTGATTTTAATAGTGTTGCAGGCAGTAAGGAGAAATACAAAAAGCAAACTTGAGAGTAGAGTAAATTTTTTCATAATAGAATGTTTTTTGATTATATATCATTGAAAACCTTTTCTTTTTAATTAATGCAGAGCTGCCAAATTAAAATTAATGGCTGCTAATATAATGTTTAATTTTAATCATTGAAATAATCCTTGATAATATTCACAAGTTCTCGGTGTATTAATTTGTTTGTTGCTACCATTTCTTTCCCTAACAAATAATTTTTACCGCCTTTAAAATCTGAAATCTCACCTCCGGCTTGTTTCACAATCAGTTGCCCGGCAGCCACATCCCAGAGGTTAAGGCCATATTCGTAAAACCCATCAAACCGTCCGCATGCCACATAGGCAAGATCCACGGCGGCAGAACCAAGCCTGCGAAGCCCATGGCTAACTCTCATAAGATGTCCGAAAGCCTTTAGATACGATTCCATCATGGAATAATCGTGATATGGAAAACCCGTGGCGATAAGGCTATCATTTAGCTTTTGCGATTGACTGACCATTATCCTATTTCCGTTTAAAAATGCAGGGCTCCCTTTCCATGCGTAAAAACATTCGTTCAGGTTTACTTCATGAACAACGCCCAATATCACTTCATCATAATCTAATAAAGCGATGCTGATGGAGTAAAGTGGTAATCCATGAATGTAGTTTGTTGTTCCATCAAGCGGATCTATTACCCAATTATACCGCTTTTGTCGTTTTACATCCCCCATCTCTTCGGCAATTATGCCGGCTTGGGGAAGTATTAAATTTAAAGCAGCTACAATTTTTTCTTCGGAAGTCCTGTCAACATAAGTAACAAAGTTATGAACCCCTTTGGTTTCAATAGATTCTCTTTTTAACAATCCAATTTCTTCTTTAAGATAAATACTTACCAAGCCGCTAACTTCGACGACCTGCCGTACAATCTTTTCAAGGTTTAGCTCTTGTTTCATACAAATATTGATTTTCCTAAAAATAACTAATTTCTTTTAATAAGATAAGGGAATTATTAAAATGTAACTAAACGCATCTATTTCTTTAATTCTTGATCAACCATAAAGATTGCATCTTCACGAATCATTTCTTCAATGGATTTGCCTTGTTCGGCAGCTTTTTTTATGACAACCTCCAACCATTCGGGATCCTCTTTTATGGATTGAATATACACCTGGACCCTTTCCTCCTTGTCAAAACTTTTGGATGCCTCCTGCCTTGCAATATACTCGGCATCTAAATTTAGCATCTCTTCCACCGGCATGAAATATTTCTGTGCTTTTTCCGACACGGCGGCAAACCATAATGAATCCTTTGTTATTTGCGTTTTGTAATTGGCTATTAGTTTGTTGAGTTTAAAAATCTCAGGATATTCTTTTTCGAATACCCATTCAGCATCTTTAGTCAATTGCTCTTCGAATGTAATACCCGCTTCGGATGCTTTTGTTCTTACTGCTGAACTCCAATTCTTATCATTCGAAATAACCGAGCGAAAATGATCGTCTCCGTACCATGTCAAAAATGTCTCCGGTTCATTAACAAATGCTTGATAATAGGCTTCTTTATAAATTGCCTTTTCTAAAGACATCTTCTCTTTTTCAGCTTTTTGCAGCACGTTATTAAACCAATCAGCATTTAGTCTAATCGCGTTTTCGTAGTTGTAAACAAGATTGCCAGTATATTCGGGGGTGTAAATGTCGTAAAGCTGATCAATAAAATTCCATCCCATGTTATAAAGAAATCGTTCGGTGATGCTAAGTATAATGATGTTTTGTTTTTCTACCTCGTTTTGTAGGTTGAGGTCTTTAGTCCATTTTTCGCTATAATAAAAGTCGGGATAAACTTTAGCGTTAAAGTACCAGAAGGCTTCGTTTGCAAAGAGATGTAATGGTATTCTGGTATTAAAAAAGTTCCAGTAATAACTATCGGCAACTGCAAGCACCATGGGTCTTATTTTATCATTACCATTGTCGTCAAATGTAAAAACAGGATAGGCCATAGGTTGATGAGGGAGCTTCAGAAGTATGTTCAATGTTCTTCCTCCATCATAATCCATGGGGTGCAAAGTGTCGCTTATCACCATTTCTATTTTATATCCTGGCATATTAATATTGCGCATGGTTTCAAAAAACTGGATGAGAGTATCGGCAACAAATGACATTGTAAATTCGCTCCAATGGGTACCGTATAACGGATAAACCGGATATGAGGCCGTGTCCTTTGCATTGATAAATAATCTATTCAAATCAAGGTGTTTTATCTCTAAATCATTAAGCCGACTTCCAATATATTCATAATTCGACATGGTCTTTTTCATTTCCTGATAATGCTTTGGAAGGTATTCCGGGTAAGTTCGGGCTTTGCTCGGCTCGAGGATTAGCAAGAAATCTATATCGAAATTTTCTTTGAAGTGTTTTTGTAAAAACTTTAATCGTAGTAGTTTTTTATCAATGGTTGATTTACCGATAAAATCGCGGCCATTTAAGGCTCTTATGTAATCATATTCAAAAAGCATGTTGTTTTTACCTACCACGATACCTTCGGCATTTGCTTTTTTAAATAAAAAGAAATCGAGTTGGTTATTTAATCTTACAAAAAACGATCTGAAACCGATATGGTCTTCTAAATAGTTATTGAACTGACTTTGGAAAGTACCATTCATCCATGTTTTCCAGGTGTATTGCGGCCTGAGCGATAGAATGAAATCGCCATCTAAAGGGCGAATATTAAAGAGTTTTGTTCCGTGCTGAAAAACCGGCAAAGTTAAAAGTGCGATAAGTGCGAATAAGAGAATATGTTTAACTGAAAATTTCATTATCAAAATCTGAAATAGATGAATGGATTAAACGAAGATGAGGTAATTGCGCCAATACATATCATAGTAAATATTACCGAAACGAATATCAATAATATTGTAACAGTGTTGCTTTTGGGCTTATTGAGCACATTCATCCACCATGATTCTATCTTTCCAAATGCAGCAATAAAAGCGAATATTGCTCCGATTACCAAAATTGTATTAAACTTAGCATCCAACCATAAGCTTGTTTTGACACCATTGAAAGCAAACATTCTTTTGATATACTGAAAAGCGTATCCCAGTGTATCGGCTCTGAAAAGTACCCAGCTTATTAATGTGATAAAGTAGGTAAGTATTATGTTTGTAAACTTACCAAGCGGTTTGGTTAATTTTATAAGGAACATGCGGTCGGCGATCAGGAAAAACCCGTGAAAAGCGCCCCATACAACAAAATTCCACGCTGCGCCATGCCAAAGTCCGGAAATTAAAAAGACTACCCATAAGTTGAAATAGAGCCGTGGTTTGCTTACTTTATTGCCGCCAAGCGGAATATACAGATAATCTCGCATCCAACGCCCGAGAGTCATATGCCAGCGCCGCCAGAACTCTGTAATATTAAGCGATATATATGGGTTGTTAAAATTTTCAGGGAATTTAAAACCAATCATTTTACCGATACCGATTGCCATATCGGAGTAACCTGAAAAATCGTAATAGATCTGAAATGAGTAAGCCACAACTCCTATCCATGCCAAAGGTGTTGATATATCTATTGGGGTCATGGAAAAAATTTTATCCACCTGCTCACCCAATACGTTGGCTATTAGTACTTTTTTGGATAATCCAACAACAAACCTGAAAAAACCAAGTAATTTGGCATCAATCGTTTCAAAGGCTCTACGATTCTCTATCTGGTCGGCTATTTCGTTGAACCGTATGATAGGCCCGGCTATCAGTTGTGGAAACATGAGAATATACATTGCATAATCGGTAACGCGTTTTAGCGGTGTATGCACTTTGCGATAAACATCAACGGAATAGGTTAACTTTTGAAAAGTGAAAAACGATATTCCGATAGGAAGCGCTACCGAAGCCCAATTAATAGGCTCATAACCCAACAAGGAAAGAATCTCATTAAAATTTTCAACAAGAAAATTTGCGTATTTGAAATAGGCAAGCAACCCGATATTTATTAATACGGAAATCCCTAACAAAATCCTTTTTGCTTTAAGCAGGGTAGATTTATGCATGATATCAACAATATAAAAATCAATTATAATGGCTGCTAATACAATAAAGATGAAGTCGGGCGCACCCCATGCATAAAAAAAGATACTTGCTAATAGAGTGAAGAGATTCTTTAGTTTGCGCGGAATAATATAATAAACTATCAGGAAAGAAGGAAGAAAATAGAGTAAAAATAGATTACTACTGAATACCATTTTGATAATTGTAAAATGATTGCAAATGTATTAGATAATCGTGAATCAGATTCATCAAAAAGCATAATTTTGCTCCAATGAGTTATTCACAATATTTATTAGAACTTTCACCGATCCAATCGTGGCTAAAGCCGGTAACTATTCCATTAGTTATCGGTGGGCCTTGCAGTGCAGAGAGTTTTAAGCAAGTTATGGACACTGCCAGGGCGCTTTTTGAGAGCGGAAAGGTGTCGGTGTTCAGAGCCGGTATCTGGAAGCCGCGTTCACGTCCGCTGGGCTTTCAGGGGGCAGGCGAAGAGGGACTTAAATGGTTGAGTAAGGTAAAGAAGACTTTTAAAATGCCCGTAGCTGTTGAGGTGGCAATACCACGCCATGTTGAGCTGGCTGATAAATATGATATTGACATATTATGGATTGGCGCCCGCACAGTGGTTAACCCCTTTTCGGTAGAGGAGCTTACCAAATCGTTAAAAGGCATAGAGAGGCCGGTTTTTGTTAAAAATCCAATAAATCCCGATATTAATCTATGGATAGGAGCTATTGAAAGGGTTAATAAAGCGGGAATAAAAAAAATAGCTGCCATTCATCGGGGATTTCAAGGACTTACAAGGACTAAATACCGAAATGAACCGATGTGGGAAATACCTTTAGAATTGAAAAGATTATTTCCTGAAATGCCAATAATTACCGATCCGTCTCATATTTCCGGTTCAAGAGCTCTATTGAAAGACATTTGTCAAAAATCAATTGACTTCCAAATGGACGGGCTGATGATAGAATCCCATATTAACCCGTCAAAAGCTCTGACAGATATTGACCAACAAATTACACCAGCTGAACTTAGTCGGATAATTGACAGCCTGATCATCAGAAAAAAAAGAAAAACAAAATCCTTTAATACACTCGATGTCTTGCGTAATGAAATTGACTCAATTGATCATGAGCTGCTTGGGATTTTGGCAAAAAGAATGGAAATGGCTATTAAAATTGGACATTACAAAAAGGAAAACAATATTGACCCAATACAGCCAAAACATTGGAAAAAAATAATCGAAGAACGGATCTCTTTTGGGGGGTCATCAGGGCTTGATGAGGAGTTTTTAAGAGAATTATTTGATCTTATCCATCAGGAATCCATAAAAAAACAAAACGATATTATCAAAAAAAAGGATTAGCCAACGCCGAGGAGTAATTTTAGCAGCGAATACTTCAACTTTGTTCGGCGATCACATACAAATAATAACTATATAAATCATTGATATTCCATAACATGTTGAAATGTTAGATACACGAATAACTAAAAAACTTAATTTTCAGGGCAGCTCCAATTTTTTGAAAACTGCAATGACACAATCACACAATGAAGCTTTTGTCTTTGGATTGATTATTTTTATTCTTTGGATTTATCTTGTTTTAAGGGCTATACTTATTCAGCCCATGCATGATGAGATTGCCACCTTCTTTTTTTTCGTTCAGTCAGGCCGGTTCATTCCATATTTTAGCGAATGGTCAACCAACAATCATCTGCTCAACTCGGCGCTAACCCATATCAGTTTTAATCTTTTTGGTTTAAGTCCGATAGCTTTACGTATTCCAAACCTTATTGTTTTTCCGCTTTACGGATTTTTTATTTGGAAGATAGGAAGTTACATTAAATATCTGCCTTTACGTTGGGGGTTTTTTATAGCGACTTTATTTGTACATAACTATTTTGAGTTTTTTGGCTTATCAAGAGGTTATGGAATGGCATTTACTTCCCTTGTCGGCAGCATCTGGTTCACAATGTTGGCTTTCAATACTCCAAAATCGAAAAACATATTTTTTGCTCTTCTACTTGGGGTTTTAACGGTTAGCGCCATTTTGATAAACATCAATTCGTTGATTGTAATTTTTGTTTTGCTTATCGCTCTTATTATTTATCGTGGCGAAGGAAAAAGGACAAAAACCATTACAATTATTTTATTTTTAGGCTTGCTACCTATTTTGTTAGCTGTTCGCTTTTTGTTGGACCTAAATAAAGCCGGAAGTTTAAATTATGGTGGAAACATCGGGTTTTGGACAACATCTGTAAAAGACCTCACCAATATGCTTTTTGGAAGTGGAGCGAGCTTTGTAAATATTTACATTATCATATTGCTAATTTTTTTGGCAGCAGCAATCATCCACCTGTTTTACAAAAAATGGTCGGAGGGCTTTACATTTGATTTTTTGTTTAAACCTCAATGGGTGTTTTTTTATTTACTCATTGGCAACTTGCTTGGCTTTTTTATTGAGCATCATCTCTTTGGCGTGCTTTATCCGGAAAGCCGCACAATGATGCAATTCGTAATTTTATTTTCAGGTTCTCTATTTGTTATTCTTGACAATATTGAAATTTCCAAAAAAGCATTTCTTATTATTCCTGTTTTACCTGTTTTCCTTTTACCCATTCATTTTTTAGGAGTTTCCAATTTCAACAAGATTTCTGTTGAGAACGAAACTATCCCGAAACGCTTTTTGTCATTTATTGAAAAAAGAGTGGAAGAGTCGGACTTACTTCCTACAATTCAGGGATATAAAGGTAGAGAGCTTCGTTGGGCGTATTTAAATTACCGTGAAAGAACTTTTATGCCGATGGTTTCATGTACCACCTATCCAGATACAATTGCCGATTATCAAATAATACAACCTGAAAACTATCCTTATTTAAATAATGGCTATAAATTAATTGACCGTGACCATGTTTCAGGTATCTCTATTTTAGAACGGGAAAAAAAATTAAAACGAGAATTACTTATTGAGCGGGAGCCTGAATTTTCCGATGAGTTTACATCTGACGAATTTATACTAATCAGCAAGGGAGATGGTGAATTGGCAAACAATAGTCTTTTTTTTGCGGAATATGAAGTCAATCTTCAATCAAAACATAAATACCCTACAGTTTGGATTGTAGTAGAGATTAAAGATTTTGATGGTAATCGGTTGGTTTATGAGCGAGTGCCTCTAAACTGGTACAACTATAATTGGAAATCAGGTTTAGACGACTTTAAAACCGAGATTCTTGCCATTACCAACGATTCGTTAGCATCAGAATATATTACCTATTTATGGAACGCCAACTGTGCCCCGTTGAAAATTAATAAAGTAAAATTCTCATTGCATTATTTGAAAACTTGATATTATGAGATACCACCTTTTCTTTTTTCTACTTCAAAAAATTCTCCACACCCACTTTTGCTTTTAAACTAATACAGATGTCTTATATTCCTTCACTGAAAGTGAGTTGTCAAGGATTGACTAATGTAACAATGAAGCCGGATTAATCCGGCTTCATTGTTTTAAATAATTACTGCCTAAATATCAAGGATAATTAACAGTGAAATTCATACTCTTTAATTCATCAAGCGTTAACAAATAATGCTTGAGTATAGTGTTTTTTATTTCAATTGAGTCGCAATCGTAAAAAATTCCAGGAGTATTGTAATGATTAGGATCTATTAAATAAAATTCAAATGTTTCGCCAGCTGAAAGGATATCTTCAAAGCAGCTTCTGTTAGTATATTCATAAATCTCTTCTGGAAGAAGGATTGAACCAGTCAAAAAACATTTCCCTGCTGCATTCTTTATATTCAATGCTTGGACTATGCTATTTGTTGAATGATTGATAATCGTTATTTTGCGATGACAACTTTCCCCTTCACGATTACATGTAACTGAAGCGAGGGTTATTGCGGTTAAGATTAAAATGAAGTTTCTCATGGGGCTGATTTAATTATTGTAATTGTATGAATTATACCATCCATATAAAGCTGCGCCTATCGGGCCTCCATAAAGCCAGCTAATATAATCACCAAGAGTAGCTCTTACTTTTAGATTATTTAAGAGCTGTAAATCATAAGAATTATTGTAATCTATATAAATACCATGTCCTGTTTTGTAAACATCTAGAGGATTTTTTACAAAATTCCATCCTAAATTATCACTCAAATAGGTATCATTCTGGAATCCAGTTACATGTTTATTAAAATATAGAAAGGCTCTTCTATTAGCATCTTGTTCTACTGGATGGTAATCATGGCTTGGGTAATTTAATTTATATTTTCCATGTTCACTTCCAGCACTCGGTAGCCCAACTCTTTGATAATAGGCCCAGCCAATGCTTTGGCTTTGAATATAGTGTCCATATTCATGTTGAAAAAGACTATTATTAGGATCAGCTTGTAACTCACTCCCTCCAACAATATAGCTTACTTGTGTTATCGCCGCCCCATCCCAACTATTTTGTGTGGCAACAACTGTTGCACCATATTTATACTTAACGGATTCAACGCCACCTTTAAGGCCTAATGTATTACACGCCTGTGCAGTACCCCAGCCACCAATGGTTTGTGGTAGCTGCCATGTGAACCTTGAGATGGTTTCCCAAAATCGGCCCAAAAGGCCCTTATTAGGATCACTTGCAAATAATCCACCCCATATTTTAATATCATTCCAAGCCCATTTATTTGCCTCCTTAAATCCTCCGCTAAATAAACCTATAAGCCATGAGTCTATTATAAAGAATTCCCCGCTTGGATCTGAATATTTCAACGGGTTATTGAGGCAATAGCTATACTTGTTAAAACTTTGAGAGAAATCGGGCGCTTGTATGAAGTTGTCGGGGGAGAGCATGCGGGAGACTAATGGGTCATACATGCGGCCATTCATGTTTATCAGACCAAAAGCATACAGATGCTCATGTCCGGTAAAACCGCGGTCGAAGAGCGGTTCAGGCGGTGTGCCGGTGAATGAACGCCATGTGGCAGGGTTGCGTCTGTCGCCCCAGGCACCTAAACTCAATTCTTGTAGCAGGCTACGTTTCCGGCGGCTGATGTATTCAATATTTATGGCTGTTTGCGGTTGACCCACTATCCAGGCTGATTTTAAATTTCAGTTGCTAAAGTAGTAATAATTTTATTTTTAACGTTGGCATCTTCATTTTCAACATGCCGGATCAGAGCTGCTAAACCGATTATCGGACATGTAAAACATAATTGCCGAATAGTAAGAAACTATCTCAAAGGTTAAATTAGAGACAAAATCAATGCATTGATGGCCGCAGCCGGGTTCAATTTCCGCAGATTACTCCGCAAAATGAAGGCGGAAGTTATTTTTTTCTTTTTTCAGATTCAAAAAATTCTCAACCCCAAACCTTCTTTGGCTCCTAAACTAATTCGGATGTCTTATATACCCTCACTGAAAGTGAGTTTTTAAGGATTGACTATTTTATTGTCAAAACTTGCATATTGTGGTAACTTTGGAGCAAATCATATTGACAGGAATGAAGTTCCAGGGAAAAATAAAGGCTTTATGCAAGGCTGCAGATATGAGCCAGCAGGAGCTGGCAGATAGGCTGCACATTCATGTTATCCGTTTATCCAAAATGGAAAACGGCCACCTGATGCCCTCTATTGATATTGTTCAGCGGTTAATGAAGGTATTTGCCGTTTCGGCGGATCAGCTTTTGAATGAGGATGAAAAAAGTGTGGTGGATATTCAGAACCACGAACTGAACGAACAGCTCGCACTAATAAACCAGCTTGACGAAGACGAAAAAAACGCCCTGGTTAAAATCATCAACTCCATGCTTACCAAAAAACGCATGAAGGATATGCTCGATGGGAAAATTAAACTGGCAGTATAAAAAAAGCCCGGGAGTGCCGGGCTTCTTTTATTCCATGAAACTATGATATACCGATTACAAGCAAGCTGCGAACGGGAGTTGTGATGGTACAAGGTTTTACTCCTCAAATAAATATAGAAGTCCATTATTATCATAACAAGATGTCTCTAATATCTTAAATCGCCCGTCTTTATATAAAAAATGACACCATATTCTAATTACAGAGTCATCTTCTTCAAAAATCTCTTTTTCTTTATATTCAGACAAGCTAAATGATTTTTTAATATCCTTTACAAAAAAAATATTTGAGAAATAATCTTTAGGAAAACCGCCCCCATCAGATACTATAAAAAATAGATTATCTACTTCAATATATCCCAAAATACTACTAAAAGCCTTGGAAGGCATTGGCCATTCATCATTAATGCCCGTTATATAAACACTTTCATGATTATTCATGGCTATTCTGAGATTTTCAGGGGTTCTTGATATTAAAAAATCATACAATAATGTATCTAATTTCCCATAGTTTTTTTGCTCATTAAAAGATATTTTATTTAATATTTCAACAAGGTTATCATTACTATCTTTAATTTCTAACTGATTTAAAACTAAAGTAGTATCAGTGTTTTGGGCAAAGGTATTTAATAACCCCATAAAAATAATCGATATTAAAATTCTTATATGCATTTTGGTACAGTTTTATTAATTGCCATTTGTTCGCCAACCTGTGAATACAGAGGGAATAAACCCGTTTCTATTATAAGGATGATATCCCCCTTTATCGGGATATGCTATACGGGATCTGTACACATTCAATTTAACATTAGGAAACTTATTTTGATATAATTCAGCCCCTCGGATATCATCAGTTGCAGGTCTTCCATCCGGTTGTCTTGGGATGCCGGAAGGGTCAGATCCTCCTGGATGATTATGATTAACTTCTCTTAAAGTGTATCCTGTTGTTCTTAAATAATGACCTACAGAAGTTCTGTCAGGTTCATGAATAGTACCTACAATATTTCTTTCTGAATCATCTTTACCTACCTTTGCATGTGTCCATTCAACAGGCATATTGCTTGTTGTAGTATAATTATCTCCAAAAAACTCAAATATTGCCGTAGCATTATCATCTCCCGCGACCTCAAAAAAGGCTATATCACGGTCTCTACTGTCTTTATGACCTTTGCGTTCAGTCACAGTTCCGTATTCATAGGTATTCCCTTCAATTCTATTGCCGTCATTATCAATTATAACGAATTGGTCAATTTCGGTGTTTTCAATTCTATTAACAACATGACCTCTATTATTTAATTCCCAAATATCTCTTCCATCTGGGTCTATCCTAATTATGGGATTATTAGCTACATAGGCATAAGGGCTGATGGGATAGTAGTTTTCAGCGTGTGGGTCAACAACATGCCACCTTCCTAAAGCGGCATCATAAAACCTTGCCCCGTAATCGTACCAGTCTAATGTATTGCCGGCCAATTGGTCATCCTGAAGTTCCTTTGAATTATAAAGGTACTTATTTTCAGTAGTGTTCCGGGAATAAAAGTTTTGCTGCTGCATGGTCATCCCGAATGGGTAATAGCTCGTTTGCTGCAACAGCTCGGGCTGGCCGTAGCTGTGGGCGGCACAGACTATGCGTGTATTACCTAAATGGTCTTTCATGCTGTATTCATATTTCCAGTAAGTACTGTTACCAAAATTTACTGGCGCTACCCGCACATCACCTGCAAAGATAGTGATTAGTTGGTTATCGGCGTAAATAAAGTTGCCACAGTAATCCATTATGCTTCCGGAGGTGGTTTTCATGGTGGTAACGGTTTTGCGGATGTTCATTTTCAATAAAACGGTTTAAAGATAACCTGCAAAAAAATATTGCTGCATTATAAGCAAAAAGCCCCGGTTTCCCGAGGCTTTTGTTTTTTAAGTGTTTTCTTTTATTGCAGTTTCTATTTCCTTTATTAATTCAGGAATAAACGTTTGGTCTATCACATATTTAAATTCAAATTTTCCTGTAAACATTGGGTTATTCAATTTTACATGCACATTTATTTGTCCGTTCTCTTGTAAATCAAACTGCATGCTAAATTGCTTCTCAATAGGACTAAATCCTATAGATTTCCACTCTCTTTGATATATTTTGTTTAACCCAATTATTAAATCTTCAAAATCAAACCTTTCTGACTCGACTTGTGTTTTAGCCTTAAAGAAATCGTAATTTACATCTATTTCAAAACATACTCTTTTTATGGCACTATCATGAAATGAAAATTCCGAAAATCTCATTAATAGAATTCCTTCATTATTTTTAAAGTTTATATCTGTCATATTTTTATAATGTTAGTACGGATAAAAACACCTATGGAAAATAACACCCTGTTGATTTACTCCAATTGTATAAACTCCCTGTGTTCCATTTATGGTACCTGGGGCTTCAAACCAAAATGCAGCATCTTTAATTCTTTGAACCCATGCACCCTGCTGTACAATTGTTTTATCAAGTAGTGTAGGGAAACTATGATACAAGTCTGTTTTACCTGCTAAAGAAGCATCGTAGCCGGTTATGTCCGGTCTTTGCATACTGATTTTTATGCTTTGCCCCTCAATAGAATAGTTGGGAGTTTCGGTCGTAGTTGTTCTTAATGTAAAAGAATTCTCTTCCGGCATCTGAGCAAGTTGCGACCTCATACCGTTAGTGTTTAGCTTAACTTCAGGCTCATCAAATTTTAGGGTAGGTGTTGACCCTGGTGTAGGAACACCTGTTCCTCTAATATCACCAGTCATGAAGGTCTTCCCATTGACCAAAGCAATACCTCCATTAATTGTTCCCCCAACTAATCCTCCGATAGCAATACCCATAAGATATTGCTCGCCAGTCATCATTGGGTCTCCAAAATACATGGAATTTCCTATGCTTTGTATAGGACTTGCAAAAGCACTTCCGACCATTCCCCCTGCTGCACCTGCTAAGAAACCGCCAGCTCCGGCAGCACCTCCTCCGGCTGCTAAGAATGCCGCCCCTCCCGTAGCTGCGCCAACTGCACCAGCAGCCGCTCCAATTCTAAAAGCCATTAAACCATCACTCCAGCTGTTTATTTTACCCTGATAGGCTTTTATCCCTAAGTTAATTACATCTCCTATCGCAGCTCCGATAATAATATGAACAAATTCCCCATCCGGGTCGGTATATTTCAATGGATTATTCAGACAATAGCTATACCTGTTAAAACTTTGAGAGAAATCGGGCGCTTGTATGAAGTTGTCGGGGGAGAGCATGCGGGAGGCTAATGGGTCATACATGCGGCCATTCATGTTTATCAGGCCAAAAGCATACAGATGCTCATGTCCGGTAAAACCGCGGTCGAAGAGCGGCTCAGGCGGTGTGCCGGTGAATGAACGCCATGTGGCGGAGTTGCGTCTGTCGCCCCAGGCATCGAAACTCAATTCTTGTAGCAGGCTACGTTTCCGGCGGCTGTTGTATTCAATATTTATGGCTGTTTGCGGTTGACCCACTATCCAGGCTGATTTTAAATTTCAGTTGCTAAAGTAGTAATAATTTTCTTTTTAACGTTGGCATCTTCATTTTCAACATGCCGGATCAGAGCTGCTAAACCGATTATTGGACATGTAAAACATAATTGCTGAATAGTAAGAAACTATCTCAAAGGTCAAATTGGAGACAAAATCAATGCATTGATGGCCGCAGCCGGGTTCAATTTCCGCAGATTACTCCGCAAAATGAAGGCGGAAGTTATTTTTTTCTTTTTTCAGATTCAAAAAATTCTCAACCCCAAACCTTCTTTGGCTCCTAAACTAATTCGGATGTCTTATATACCCTCATTGAAAGTGAGTTGTTAAGGATTGACTATTTACGAGATACAGGACGGCATCCTGCTTGTTGATGTAATTGATTTGGGACACAGGAAGGATATTTATTGAAAAAGCCCGATTGCTCGTGTTGTCGGACTTTGTGTTACTTAATCGCAGGATGTCGATTTCTCTTCTAAAACAAACTTCGCATTAACATACCAATAATGCCACTGGGAAAAAGAATCATCATTAAAGACATATATTGTTTTTTTACCTTCTCCTTTTGGCTGAAAATCGGGATGGTTATAATCCAAATATTTAAAGGCTCTCGTTTCTCCGCAAGTTGAAAATATATCTTCGCAACGATCCCCTTGTAAAATAAACAAGTGATTCTGATGGTACAAATAACCATACGAGCTTAAAGGTAGCAATACATTAATGTCTTTTTGAGATTCGATTGATATGAGAAAATTCTCTTCCGATTTTTTTATGCTGATTAAAAACAATAGCCCACAGTCATAATAACTGCACTTTTTTTCGTGTAAAATGATGTCATCAAGGATTGTTGAAAGACTTTCCTCCTTAATATTTAAGTGTAAGAGTTCTATTTGTTTTTCTTTGTGTTGAGCAACCATATTCATACTATTTAGACAAAACACAAATACTGTTAGAATTTTAAAAGATTTGTTCATTGTCTTAGTTTTTAGGGACTTTAATTTCTATCTCCGGTAAAACTATCGTAGGAACTGATATTAATCCGTTTTTGGCATACTGGAAGTATTCTCCCTTGTGATATATATTCAAGGTAGCTTTTGGAAACTTCAAATTCAATGATTCTGCAAACTTCTTATCAGCTGCCGATGGGAATTTATTATAGGGATGGCTATGCGAGTGCTTTCTTATGGTGTACCCGTAAGCCTTTAAATATCCACCTCCTATTTCTGCGTCTTTTATATGGGAAGTGGTCAAAATATTTTGTCCATCTGTTCCGCTCTTTGCCCCAACACCTGTAAGCGACCATTCTACCTCAGTATTATCAGCAACAAATTCAAATAAACCTTTCGCTTTATCGTCTCTTTTAATCTTGTATTGATCAAAAGTATAATCATTTCCATTACTTGCATTAACTGTGTTGGTTTTCTTACTACTTAAAATCCCTTTATCAACTTCTATAGATTTGTCAGTTTCATTTCCGTCATTGTCCAATGCTATAAGTTTGTCAGTTGGATCATCTGTCTTCCGAAGTAGGGTAATATTTCCTTGTTTATCTAACCCGTAGTCATCCTCTAACATACCTGTAGGGTCAATATATCCAATCGGGTTACAATAGAACGCACGGAACGGTGACCAACCCGGTGCAACGTGAGCAATAGGGTCAACAACATGCCACCTTCCAATCTGCGGATCATAAAATCTTGCCCCGTAATCGTACCAATCTAATGTATTGCCGGCCAATTGGTCATCCTGAAGTTCCTTTGAATTATAAAGGTACTTATTTTCAGTAGTATTCTGGGAATAAAAGTTTTGCTGCTGCATGGTCATCCCGAATGGGTAATAGCTCGTTTGCTGCAACAGCTCGGGCTGGCCATAACTGTGGGCGGCAAAGACTACGCGTGTGTTACCTAAATGGTCTTTCATGCTGTATTCATATTTCCAATAAGTACTGTTACCAAAATTTACTGGCGCTATCCGCACATCACCTGCAAAGATAATGATTAGTTGGTTATCGGCGTAAATAAAGTTGCCACAGTAATCCGTTACGCTGCCGGAGGTGGTTTTCATAGTACTAACGGTTTTGCGGATGTTCATTTTCAATAAAACGGTTTAAAGATAACCTGCAAAAAAATATTGCGGCTCTATAAAAAGAAAGCCCGGCACGTCCGGGCTTTTTTGCTTTAATATTTATTGATAATACTTTTACCTAAAAAAATCAAGGGGGATTTCAGCAGTATCAACTTTTAGAAGTTTTGTTGTTCCACGCCTCTTTCTAACGCTTTTCTTTCGCCATATTTCAACCTCTATTTCTTTGATACCGATTTCATTAATTAGTATTTTACCTGTTTTAAATAATGTAAATGGATATTCTTTTGGAATGACAGAGTATACAGTATATTCATACCCTTTCTTAAACACAACCTTCTTTTCAGTGGAAAATCCCAAAGCTTCTACTTGCAGTAGTAGTTCCTTATTACACAATTTCCTTATCTGATTCTCGGTTAACACTATTATACCTTCTGTGTCACTTACACTTACATTTTCAAAATCTTTGTCAGGATTAATTACCTCTTTAAAATAAACATAAGCAGATATAATTGGCGTATTGTCTTTGTAAAGTATCTTAAGAGTTATCAAAGAATCTTTTCTTGCAATTACATCAATAACAGAAGTTCTCTCTCTAATATGCTCACTTTGTATGTAGTATTTATCCCTGCCTTTAAATTCACAGTAACCTATTGCAATTGAAAATGAACCAAAAGCATCCTTATTGCTAAGTCTGAATTGAATACTATCATTATTGATATAAACGAACTCCTTGCTTTCCTCGTTAACATATAGCCCATCACTAACTATTTGAGCTTCTGTTATTTTTTGAGCCAATAATACTATACTGAATAATAAAATAATTCTCATGATATTGCTCGATTTTTAGTGGTAAAAAGTCCAAAAACCTGCACCCGGTACTTTATATAAGTTCGTAGAGGAATAAGGAGCTATCCTTACAGGGCTTGTTTCTTTAAAATATACTCTGTAACGACCAGATGACCATATTTTTACTTTACTAACCATAACCGCATGTTCTCCACCACTTGCGGTTTTAAATCCCATAAGAACTCTCTTGTCATTTGTAAAGGATTCTGCTAATACATTAATGTTTGATTGAGGTATTATCCTGTCTGATTGAAAAATTCCAGTATTATCAATTAACCCTTCAACTTTTGTTGCATGTACTCCTAACTTCCCATCATTCTGTTCGAGCCAGTAATTAAAATCATACTCACTCATACCATAAGAAGAGCTAAATTCTTCAAGGCATCTTAATGCACATTCTCCATTCTGAGTTCCGAAATTATTATTAACGGGTGATTTATAAACATAAGAACCATCCAAGAAATTTCTTCCATCTCTTACTGCATCAATACCGCCTGCAACTCCACCAATCAATCCTCCGGACAAAGCGCCCCATCCACCTGCTTCCAGTCCATATCCTATTGCCTGATCAAAAGATTTACCTTGAATTAAGGCATTTCCTGTGCCAGTTATAAAACCACTTGAAAAGCTAGCGCCGGCACCTGCTAATGTTCCGTTAGCAAAACTACTTGTATAACCGACAGATAAAATTGTAGATATGCCTTGTGATGAATCAACAAAACCTGCCCAAAATGAGGCTCCTGATAATGCAGTTTGAATACCAACACCGACTCCGGCGCTTAATGCTCCAGCCAAGGCTCCTACTCCAAAATGTTTGAGCCCATCCCATGTAAATTCCCCTCCATTCATCATCCAGTTCATGGTTCCACCTATGAAAGCTCCAACAACCAAATTCACCCACTCCCCATCCGGATCTATATAAACCAACGGATTATTATAACAATAGCTATACCTATTAAAACCCTGCGAGAAGTCCGGCGCTTGTATGAAGTTGTCGGGGGAGAGCATGCGGGAGACTAATGGGTCATACATGCGGCCATTCATGTTTATCAGACCAAAGGCATACAGATGCTCATGTCCGGTAAAACCGCGGTCGAAAAGCGGCTCAGGCGGTGTGCCGGTGAATGAACGCCATGTGGCGGGGTTGCGTCTATCGCCCCAGGCACCGAAACTCAATTCTTGTAGCAGGCTACGTTCCCGGCGGCTGTTGTATTCAATATTTATGGCTGTTTTCGGTTGACCCACTGTCCAGGCTGATTTTAAATTTCAGTTGCTAAAGTAGTAATAATTTTCTTTTTAACGTTGGCATCTTCATTTTCAACATGCCGGATAAGAGTTGCTAAACCGATTATCGGACATGTAAAACATAATTGCCGAATAGTAAGAAACTATCTCAAAGGTCAAATTAGAGACAAAATCAATGCATTGATGGCCGCAGCCGGATTCAATTTCCGCAGATTACTCCGCAAAATGAAGGCGTAGGTTATTTTTTTTCTTTTTTCAGATTCAAAAAATTCTCAACCCCAAACCTTCTTTGGCTCCTAAACTTACACTGATTACTTATATTCCCTCACTTAAAGTGAGTTGTTAAGGATTGACTACCTAGCTGTAAGTGAAGCAACCAAGAAATGGAGGCAACCTATAAGAAACTGGGGACTTATTTTAAATCGGTTTTTGACTATCTTTGCACAAATGGTACTATTATAAAACTGAACCCTTCATTTTAAACTTACCCACTTATTGGGAAAGTGTCATTTAAAGATTTCTTTCAGAAGAACGTAGTTACACTATAAATAAAAAGCCGGATTGCTCCGGGCTTCTCAAAAATTTATTCTTTAAAAGGCTTCGCCTGATTTTTTATCTCTATATACTCATTTCCTTTTTCAGGTTGATACGTAATTTGTGTTTCTTCTACATTGTATTCGCTCTTACCTGCTATAGTTTTAAAAAACAGTTTCCCTTTTTTAGAATAAATCGTACTCTTTTCACTCAAAAACAAAGGGGTTTCTTTATCCTTCAAAACTAGTGTATCACTAAGGGTATGAAAAAATGCCCCTTTTAATGGTAAGTAACTTTCTACAAATGCTGTGTCTTTGCTAATGGTTGCATAAACTATACTTTGAGGGAAAAACCCTTTGTTTCGGCCATAGTAAAGACCTTCTTTTAAATCCAAACTTTCGTATTGATCAGCATTACAAGAAAAAAACATGCATAAAATGTTAATTAATAAAATGTTCATACTCACTCCTTTCATAAATCAATAATTGTAAAGATAAGGGCTTGAATAAATGCCAATTTGTCTAATAAATAATTGAGTATTTAAGATAAGAGGATGTAGATTAACTGGCAATGTCGGAATACCTACAGCCCAGAGAGCACGTGAAACATGGTTTACACAGCTAAACCCTGCAATGTTCCATTTTAGTTGTCCAATTCCATAGAGTCCTTTGCCCGCAGCAATATTAGAAGTCATATTTTTTAATAGACTTGCATTGACATTATTGACCCTAACTGTCCATGTTCCGGGTTGGCCAGCATAATTAGACCAGTATGTACCACCTCCGTCAGGATCCAGGTAATCCATTTTCGTACCTGTCCATCCATTTTTTGCAGGACCAACCGAAATGTCAATATTTCCACTTTGATCAGTAGCAGAAGAATGTCCCCACCATTCATGAGGTTTCTTTGTATCGGCTGAGTTTACATCTAAATTAGTACCACCGCCAAAAACTGAGACCACATCAGCTAAATTTGCCAAGGCACCAAAGCCATAACCAATATTTGCGAGTGTACTATTCTCTTTCTTTCCTAAATAACCCCAATCTCCGGTACTAAAATTATAAGAAGCAACACCTAGACTTCCACTGATATCTGTTTGTCCTCCTATATAAATATACATCCCAACTGAGTTAGTTAAAGATGCACCTGCAATACCTAAAGTATTGGCAAATGGTATTTCTGATGTCGCTATGGTACCTCCTACATACCCACTTAAGCCACCGACTACTGCACCTCCTAACATGTATCCCCAGGTTTTACCGGAATTGTAATCCCATTTTGTCGGATTAAGTTCGCCTTCATTGGCAAGAGTTCCACCCATATAAGTCCCAATAACTGCTCCAATAATTACAGGTACCCAAACAAATTCCCCTGTAGGGTCAGTATAAATGAGCGGGTTATTCAGGGCATAGCTATACCTGTTAAAACTTTGAGAGAAATCGGGCGCTTGTATGAAGTTGTCGGGGGAGAGCATGCGGGAGACTAATGGGTCATACATGCGGCCATTCATGTTTATCAGACCAAAGGCATACAGATGTTCATGTCCGGTAAAACCGCGGTCGAAGAGCGGCTCAGGCGGTGTGCCGGTGAATGAACGCCATGTGGCGGAGTTGCGTCTGTCGCCCCAGGCACCGAAACTCAATTCTTGTAGCAGGCTACGTTTCCGGCGGCTGTTGTATTCAATATTTATGGCTGTTTTCGGTTGACCCACTATCCAGGCTGATTTTAATTTTCAGTTGCTAAAGTAGTAATAATTTTCTTTTTAACGTTGGCATCTTCATTTTCAACATGCCGGATCAGAGCTGCTAAACCGATTATCGGACATGTAAAACATAATTGCCGAATAGTAAGAAATTATCTCAAAGGTCAAATTGGAGACAAAATCAATGCATTGATGGCCGCAGCCGGGTTCAATTTCCGAAGATTACTCCGCAAAATGAAGGCGGAGGTTATTTTTTTCTTTTTTCAGATTCAAAAAATTCTCAACCCCAAACCTTCTTTGGCTCCTAAACTTATACAGATGTCTTATATACTCTCACTGAAAGTGAGTTGTTAAGGATTGACTACCTAGCTGTAAGTGAAGCAACCAAGAAATGGACGCAACCTATAAGAAACTGGGGACTTATTTTAAATCGGTTTTTGACTATCTTTGCACAAATGGTACTATTATAAAACTGAACCCTTCATTTTAAACTTACCCACTTATTGGGAAAGTGTCATTTAAAGATTTCTTTCAGAAAAACGTAGTTACACTATAAATAAAAAGCCGGATTGCTCCGACTTTTCTGTTATGGATAAGTAATTGTCCAATTCATACTTTCCAAATCCTGTAAACTCAAATCGTACCGTTTTAAAACAAGGTATTTTGCTTTTACAGTATCCCAAGGGGTGGTTTCTAATACCTGAGCATCAAAAACAAATACCATAACTTTTTCAAATTGTTCAAAACGACCCTCGTAAGTATCTTGTAATCTTAATGGGTCATCACTTGTATTTGCTGCCACTTTATAAAAATCACCAGCTAAGGCAGGATTACTAAAATTTATAGCTGTATCCGGATATTCCCAACTGCCTCTTACGTATATAAGCTCACTACTATTATTTGTAAACATAATTAAATCATGTTTATCCTTATCCTTTTCGCATGTACTGCTTAAAAGAACACAAGTAAGAAAACTCAATATGATTGTCATTTTTTTCATAAATTTCATTTTAATAACCACTGTAGTAATTTCTTGTACTGTTTCGGACATGATTGATAATCAATTCTTGAATATATGTTGGTATCATCAATTTGCCATTTAAAAAGGATTCATTAATTTTTGTCCTGTTAACTATTGTTCCATCAGGACGGTCATAGAATGGATGCTCATAATAATCCCAGTCATCGTAAGTAAATCCGTCAACATACTTGGTAAAATATAATAAAGAGCGGGCTTGTGCATCTTGTTCGGTATCCTCGCTTAAATCAGTATAGCCGCCATTTCTAGATGGATTTAATGCGCTTGGAATAGCAAAGCGGGGGATGTATGCCCAGCCTGCTGCCTGACTTTGCAAGTAATGACCGTATTCATGTTGAAAAAGAGGGTTTCTAACATTTGGTTGTAAATCGTTACCTCCTATAATGTAGCTGCCTAAAGTATAAGCGGTTGTTTGACCAAAAAATGCCCTTTCTCCCTTCTTTGTAACAACTGTCGCACCTTCGCAATAGCCAACATTATCTACTTGACCTATCATATTCTCTCCATGTGCTGCACCAAAACCCAATATAGTCTGCGGTAATTGCCATGTAAATCGTGATACTATTTGCCAGCCCCCTCTATCAGTATCGGCAGCAAACAACCCTCCCCAAATCTTAGCAGAATTTCCTGCGTGCCTGTTTGCACTTGCCCAAGCATCACCAAACCATGTATGATGACCATCTTCATGTTTGCCACTAATTGAACGTGCAAAACCTTTAACAAACCCAATTACCCAATCATCAATGATAAAAAGTTTTCCCGAAGGATCAGTATATTTTAATGGATTATTCAGACAATAGCTATATCTGTTAAAACTTTGAGAGAAATCGGGCGCTTGTATGAAGTTGTCGGGGGAGAGCATGCGGGAGACTAATGGGTCATACATGCGGCCATTCATGTTTATCAGACCAAAAGCATACAGATGCTCATGTCCGGTAAAACCGCGGTCGAAGAGCGGTTCAGGCGGTGTGCCGGTGAATGAACGCCATGTGGCGGGGTTGCGTCTGTCGCCCCAGGCACCGAAACTCAATTCTTGTAGCAGGCTACGTTCCCGGCGGCTGTTGTATTCAATATTTATGGCTGTTTTCGGTTGACCCACTATCCAGGCTGATTTTAATTTTCAGTTGCTAAAGTAGTAATAATTTTCTTTTTAACGTTGGCATCTTCATTTTCAACATGCCGGATCAGAGCTGCTAAACCGATTATCGGACATGTAAAACATAATTGCCGAATAGTAAGAAACTATCTCAAAGGTCAAATTAGAGACAAAATCAATGTATTGATGGCCACAGCCGGGTTCAATTTCCGCAGATTACTCCGCAAAATGAAGGCGTAGGTTATTTTTTTTCTTTTTTCAGATTCAAAAAATTCTCAACCCCAAACCTTCTTTGGCTCCTAAACTAATTCGGATGTCTTATATACCCTCACTGAAAGTGAGTTTTTAAGGATTGACTAAGATAATGTGGCGCTGTTTTATCCTTTATCTTGTAAGTTGCTGGCATAGTGCGTTAAAAGTAGGGGATTTTATTGAATTGGAAATTTGATGATGTGGCAAGCTGCATTGCAAATGCGGCTTAGCCGGAAACTTACATCTAGTCAGCTAATATAAAAGCAATCTCTACTACCAAAACATTCCTCTCAATTAATTCAAACACAAAAGCATTTACCCCTAAATCATTAATAAACTCGACAAATATTCTGTTTTTATACACTAAAGACCTATTAAATATTTGCTTACCAGGATTATCTATTCCAAACTTATCTTGAAAGAACTCAATTAACTTAATATCAATTGGTTCAATAACTTCTTTAGTAACTCTATAATTTTTAGATAGAGACACTTTTATTTTATCTTTTTCATCAATAATAAATACTTCTTTTCTAAGTCTACTAGAATCTGAGGCTATTAAAATTGGATAAAAATCAGTATTTAGGTATATCCCATTTTTTAAAAATGAGGAGTCTTTAACTACCTGATTGCTGGTTATTAGATCAAGCTGTTTTTCAATATCTATAAATATTATTCTTTTATACCCGCAAGAAGTTAATATCATTATTGTTATAGTTATGTAAATATACCTTTTTACCATAAAAAATTGATTATTGGATTAATCATGAAATCTTCATAATCATACTTAGCATTGTAATAAATTGGATTCATAAATTTATTAGTGTAAGTATGATTGTAGGGCATTATACCAAAAGCTTTAGATTGAGCTTTTTGCCATTGTAATGTAGCGTGCTCTGAATATCTCATATTAAGTAAACCCTTATCAAAATGAGCCACATGTATATATTCATGACCCATCATTAAATATAGCTGCTTTTTACTAGTAAACGCTGCTTTATATAGATACACATCAGAACCTTTTCCTGTTCCTAAATAACGTGTTGTTCCCGCAACTGACTCACCGGCTCTATTAAATACATTATCACCTTTTGAAGAATAACCGATTGGATAAGTACCATCAGCATGTAAATCATTTAGCCCCTTTATATTTTTATCAAAGTAATCATCCGAAAATTTTTGAGCGTATTCATTGGTATATTCCATCCCTGTACCAATTTCTATCTTATCTCCTGCAATATGAGTAGCTAATGCGTCAAAAGTAGCTCCTTCGTCGGACCAAAATTTGCCACCATGTCTAGCTGCTGTGATACCTCCAGAAATACCACCAATAAAACTTCCTGTAAGTCCTCCAATCGCACCAGTGTTCAATCCAGAGACTAAGCCATCTTCAAAATTTGCTCTTCCCATCCAAGAATTTCCAGTTCCGGTTATAAAGCCTCCAGAAAAGCCTACGGCCCCTCCAGTCATTGCCCCTCCCGCAAAGCCAATAGTACCAACAGCTCCTGCAACTGCTTGTTCTGCAATTCCTCCAACTGCACCGGCTGCTGCGCCTATCGCAAAATAGCCTAAAGCATCCCAACCATTATTTATGTTTGGAGCATTCATAACAAGGTTAAATGACCCTCCTATTACTGCAGCTATTATTATAGGTGCCCAAACAATCTCCCCATCCGGATCTATATAAACCAACGGATTATTATAACAATAGCTATACCTGTTAAAACTTTGAGAGAAATCGGGCGCTTGTATGAAGTTGTCGGGGGAGAGCATGCGGGAGACTAATGGGTCATACATGCGGCCATTCATGTTTATCAGACCAAAAGCATACAGATGCTCATGTCCGGTAAAACCGCGGTCGAAGAGCGGCTCAGGCGGTGTGCCGGTGAATGAACGCCATGTGGCGGGGTTGCGTCTGTCGCCCCAGGCATCGAAACTCAATTCTTGTAGCAGGCTACGTTTCCGGCGGCTGTTGTATTCAATATTTATGGCTGTTTGCGGTTGACCCACTATCCAGGCTGATTTTAAATTTCAGTTGCTAAAGTAGTAATAATTTTCTTTTTAACGTTGGCATCTTCATTTTCAACATGCCGGATAAGAGTTGCTAAACCGATTATCGGACATGTAAAACATAATTGCCGAATAGTAAGAAACTATCTCAAAGGTCAAATTAGAGACAAAATCAATGCATTGATGGCCGCAGCCGGGTTCAATTTCCGTTGTTATCCTCCACTGCATTTTGTGTCCATTTATTAACATGGTACTTCAAAAAAAAATTGAAGGTGTTTTGCGACCATGAATAATAAATCGGCGTCAAACAGAAAAGGATTATAAAAAATTGTCGTTTCATCGTTCAGGTATAATTATTGGTGTATAACAAATAATGCCTCTTTTTTTGAAATGAATTTCAGGTTCATGATAAATGCGTTTTTGTTCACCATTACCAAACATAGGGCTGTTAATTATGGATAATGGATCATATTTTTTATTCTCGGTATTTTGGCTTGAATTCATCCACGTTTGAATGATATCTATTAAATTATTAAAATAAAATGTCATTTCATGAATGTCTAATGGTTTGCGGCCTTCGTCCGGAATTATTTTCCTGTGGAGGCTGTAATGAAAATTTAGTTTTTTCATTTCTAGATTCAATTTTTGTGTGTAAAATATTGGCGTCAAATATAATAAAACCTTTCAAAACCAGAATTTTTTAAGGAGAAATTGATTTAAAAAAATTAGGGGGGCAGAGTGTTTACGTAGTGTTATTTAGCGCTACATATTTTATATTATTCTATATCATTGTACATTTCTGAAAATGATATCGAGACTATGATTCCATTTATGAATACCCGATCACCAAAAAAAATGGGTACTTTTGATTTTGTCTGTTTTTTGCTACACTATGCACAATAGAGCGCATTAGAAAATTAAAAAAAATTCTTACTCTAGCCTATTGTGCCTATTGTGGTTAATTTTGCGATTTTATAGCATGAACAAGGTTTTGAACCAAATTCCTAACAATGAAAAAATTAATTCTCTTTCTGCTAATCATCATCGGATTACCGGTTACCAGCCAGAACACAGGCAATGACTTAATTCATTACGTCAACCCGTTCATCGGAACCCAGCGGATGGGGCATACTTTCCCCGGCGCTACGGTGCCTTTTGGGATGGTGCAGTTAAGCCCGGACACCGACACGGTCAGTTACGAGTTGAATGGCAGCTACAATCCGCGTGTGTATGAGTATTGCGCCGGTTATCAGTACGACGACCCGACTATCGTCGGTTTCAGTCACACCCATTTCAGCGGAACAGGCCATTCCGATCTCGGGGATTTCCTGATCATGCCAACCACCGGAAAACTGCAGCTTAATCCCGGTACTGCCAACAACCCGGAATCGGGCTACCGTTCGAGGTTCTCGCACGAAAACGAATTTGCCGAACCAAACTATTACAGCGTTCTGCTCGAAGATTACAGCATCACTGCCGAACTGACCACCAGTGCTCGGGTTGGGTTTCACCGCTATACTTTTCCCGAAAATGCCGAAGTCAACATAATCCTCGACCTGATGCACGGCATTTACAATTATGATGGCAAAAATGTCTGGACGTTTGTTCGGGTTGAAAATGATACGTTAGTAACCGGATACCGTCAGACCAACGGCTGGGCGCGTACGCGGACAGTCTATTTTGCCATGACTTTCGACCGCCCGATTACCAAATATGGCCATAAAAAGTATGACAAGACCGTTTATCGCGGGTTTTACCGTAAATTCAACGAAGGTGAAAATTTTCCGGAAATGGCCGGACACGACATCAGGGCTTATTTCAATTTTGACTTGGACGAAACATGTGAGCTGAAAATCAAATTTGCACTTTCCAACGTGAGCGCTGCCGGAGCTTCGAAAAACCTGGCCGCCGAAGTCCCTCACTGGGATTTCGATAAAACAAAACGTGAAGGGCAGCAGCTATGGAACAATGAGCTTTCGAAAATCCGAGTGGAAATGTTGGACAATGACGACTCAACTGTTTTTTACACAGCGCTTTACCATAGTTTTCTGTCGCCAATTATTTATGAAGATGTTGATGGGCAGTACCGCGGATTAGATCAAAATATTCATCAATCGGATGGTTTTACCAATTATACTATCTTTTCGCTGTGGGACACCTACCGGGCGCTGCATCCGTTGTTCAACCTTGTCCAACCCTGTCGCAACCGCGATATGGTGAAATCCATGCTGGCGCATTACGATCAGAGTGTGCATAAGATGTTGCCGGTGTGGTCGCATTATGCTAACGAAAACTGGTGCATGATTGGTTATCACAGCGTTTCGGTGATTGCTGATGCCATTGCCAAAGGTATCTATAACGAAAATCTTCCCAAAGCGCTTGAGGCCTGCAAATCTACTGCCTCTTACCCTCTTTACGATGGCCTGAATTATTACTTAAAGTTAGGTTATGTGCCGGAGGACAAAAGCAGTAATTCGGTGAGCAAAACTCTTGAGTATGCCTATGATGACTGGGCAATAGCACAGATTGCGCTCAGGGTTGGCGATTTGAGCGCTTACGACAATTTCATGCAACGCTCGGAGAGCTACCGGCATGTGTTTGATTCGGTGAGTGGTTTTATGCGTCCGAAGCTTTCTGATGGGAATTTTCGGGAGGCTTTCGATCCACTTGACACGCACGGGCAGGGCTTCATAGAAGGGAATGCCTGGAATTACGGACTTTACATCCCGCATGACCCTGAAAAATTAGTGAAACTAAATGGTGGCAAGGCAGCTTTTGCTGCCAAACTCGACTCACTGTTTGTCCTTGAGCTTGATGATGCCCATATCGAAGCCAACGAAGACATCACCCGCGACGGCATCATCGGATTGTATGTGCATGGCAACGAGCCGGGTCATCATATCCCTTACCTTTATAATTGGACTGGCCAGCCCTGGAAAACACAGGAGCGGGTGCGAATGATTATGAATACGATGTATGCCAACGCCCCCGATGGTCTCTGCGGCAATGACGACTGCGGGCAGATGTCGGCGTGGTATATCTTCAGTGCGTTGGGATTTTATCCGGTTTGCCCGGGATCGGAGGAGTATGCATTAGGGAGTCCGAAGGTGGTTTCGGCTGAGGTTGATTTAGGTAATGGAAAAATTCTCTCCATAAAAATTGAAAACCAACATCGTGAAAATGTATTTGTTAGGGAGGTTTGGCTAAATGAAAGAAGGATTGAAGGTTACACACTAAATCACCATGATCTGGCCAAAGGGGGAACGCTCAAATTTGTTATGAGCAATAGATAAAAAGCAGGCTGGCGGCAACGCTGAAAGGGTATTTTTAGCTTCACGGAAGAAGAATTGAAAGTCGTGTCTTACTTCAACAGTGTTTTAATGAAAGTTGCCATGCTAAGTTTTGTGATGAGTGATTAGCCTTTGAAGTTTCAAATAGTTTTTCTGATTTGATGTCATTGTTTTGTAAAATGATTTTTTAAAACTTTCAAAAAAATTCTCCAAACGCTTGGTTTTTCGCAGTCGGCCGGCCTGAAAGCAGGATTAGTTTTCTAATTTAGTATCTCTCTAAATTTCGTTTTAGTTAAGGAGCTATACTTTTAATATTCAGTAAATTAAAACTAGCGTAATTTTATTTTATAAACATTATTGCATTTTTTATTGAGGTAAACCAAAATTTGTTTTTACTTTTACTTAAAAAAATTAGGAATATTTATCTCAATTAAAATTATTAAAACTTTATCAACATGAAGAAAATAATACCGATCACAACGCTCTTATTATTAGTATGTATGGCTCTTTTTGCGCAAACGGTAAATATTAAAGCCGTAAGTACTTCAACCCGATTTGCCGGTTCAGCCTCTTTTGAACCTGGTCCGTTGATGAATGTGCCCCGTATGGGTCATGTTGCAATTACTTTACCTGATGGTCGTACAGGATTTTTTGGAGGTCATACAACAAATTTTGTTGCTTTAAATACTTCCGAAATATGGACGCCCGGAAATACAACTCCTGTAACACTTACCATGAATTACTATCATAGCTGGCCAGTCTTTGTATTATTGAATGATGGCAGATATTTGCTTGCCGGTGGTTGTTCCAATATTGGTATTCCTAAATATGCCACCAGCGAGATTTTTAATCCTTCCAACACCTCTTTTACCGCTGTTGGTAATATGGTGCGATTCCGCTCTTCCATGAATTCGGGCGGTACGGCAATGTCCGACGGCAAAGTGTTGATTGCAGGCGCCTGGTGGACGCATAATAATGCACATACCTATGGAGAATTGTTTAACCCCAATACAAACAATTTTTCGGCTGTTGGACCTTTTGAAGCTGCACGGTCTCATGTAGTTGTAATGCCAACCGGTGATGGGAAGGCCGTAGTTGTAGGCGGTCGCACAGCTACTGGTAATTCAACGCAACAAATTATGGAATTATATGACCCGGGAACAGGTAGTATTTCTACCATTCAAACAGAATTATTTAGTGATGATCCGGATTGGGTCGTTTCATCAGATTTACGCCCGACAGGTGTTCAAAAAATGGAAGACGGCAGATACATTTGGCTTGCCTATAAAATCATTGATGCAGTATTCCATTACCGTTTATTGGTTTTTGATCCAGCAACAAAAACTATTTCTCATTTTGAAACTATACCACCTTTGCCCACAAGTGAAGCTTCTACTAGATTTTACAGGCATCCTGTCGTTGACATCGAACGCAACAGAATCCATTTAATGGCTACAAGCTCAGGAGCATCTTACCCTATAATTACTATTTTTAGTGTAGATTTATCAACGGGCATACTTATACAGCTTGAAAACTCTTTTAATCCAGGATATTACATTGATGGCGCAGATATTAATCTTTTGCAGGATGGACGATTAATGATTAGTGGAGGTAGTTCGGCAAATACCAATTTTACACCTGTACGTAATACTTTGTTGATAGATCTTGAGTTCACTTCAATACCATCACAAGTAGCGCTTATCCCACAAGGCTGGAGCGGGCTTTCAAGCTATATAATCCCCAACCAGCCGGCTATAGAAGATGTTTTTGCACCAATTTCCAATGAGCTGATCATCGCCCAAACCATGAATGAAATGTTCTATCCCGGACAGAACATAAATACTATTGGCAACTGGGTAAGCCATTCGGCGTACAAAATAAAAACAAATTCGGCATGCAGCCTATCTATTGTTGGTGCATTTGAAACCGACATGAGCGTTTCGCTCAACGCTGGTTGGAACCTGCTGCCTGTTGTTACTCCGAATGACGTTGACGCTGCAAATTTATTAACGTTTGTCAATGGTTTTGTTATAGCCAAAGATGTTGCCGGAACCGGTGTCTTCTGGCCACAGTACAATATCAATACCATCGGAAACTTGCTTCCCGGAAAAGCGTATTATGTAATGATGACAGCTCCCGGAGTGGTGGATTATACAAAGGATTAAGAGTAGCGGAAACCTGACAGGTTTGAATCCCAACTTCAACCAAACTCTCCTACAAACTGACGTTCTATTCACCGAAAATGACCTTTCGGCAATTACCGGATTTGAAACAATTACAGGGATCAGCGACGACACTTTTACGATAAGAATTAGCATTTATCCCAATCCGACTTCCGGAGTGATCAATGTTATCGGACTGGATGCTAATGCAAAAATCAACATACTTGATGCAAAAGGCCAAATGCTTCTGACGGATTCCGGCATTCCGTCAGACCTGATAACCATTGATCTTAGCAGCCACCAGCCGGGGGTTTATTTTATCAGGATCGAAATTAACGAACAACACATTTACAGGAAATTAGTCCTGATATAAGCGAAGATTACAAGTTATGTTTCCTGACTTGTCCCCTTTTTCTTATTGAAAAAAATAAACTGTAGATATTCAATTAGTTATGATTTTATTTTAGTATTTTTACCGCACTAAATCGGTAATTTTATGCTAAGAAAAAGAGTTGTAAAAA
>Ga0255340_1000621_pt1 | contig 55771 bp, 55 predicted proteins | sample wastewater_treat_7_FD_192417 | JGI IMG/M metagenome (GOLD analysis project Ga0255340, IMG submission 192417) | Wastewater microbial communities from Lulu Island WWTP, Vancouver, Canada - plant10 | ecosystem: Engineered > WWTP > Wastewater > Unclassified | place: Canada: Vancouver, British...
GCGAGGACGCGAGATACTCTCGTCAGTGGTCTCGTCTCAGATAGATATACACCGCGAGTTCGGCGGAGTTGTGCCCGAGATCGCCTCGCGTCGCCACGTGGAGGCAATCATCCCAGTGGTGGACAGGGCTCTGAAAGAAGCCCAGGTGAAGCTGGCTGGAATTGACGCTGTGGCCGTTACCTATGGGCCGGGCTTGGTGGGCGCCTTGCTTGTGGGCCTGGCGGCGGCAAAGGGGCTCGCGTTTGCAGCCGGCATCCCTTTGGTGTGCGTGAACCATATCGAAGGGCACATCTACGCGAACTTCCTGGCTCATTCACGGCTCGACCCGCCGGTGTTGTGCCTGACTGTGTCCGGGGGCCATACTGAACTCGTCGCGATGCCCGGGCACGGGCAATACGAGGTTCTTGGGCGCACGCGCGACGACGCAGCCGGAGAGGCTTTCGACAAGGTTGCCAGGGTAATGGGGCTTCCGTATCCGGGTGGCCCGGCGTTGGAGAAGTTGGCACGGTCGGGCGATCCCGGCGCAGTCGTTTTTCCCCGGGCCCGCGTGGAGGGCAGGCCGCTTGACTTCAGTTTCAGCGGTCTTAAGACAGCCGTCATCAATTACCTACATACGGAGGAGCAGAAAGGCGGTCGGATCGACTATCCGAACGTGGCTGCCGGATTCCAGAAGGCGGTCATAGATGAACTGGTGTCGAGGATAGAACCGGCGGTGCGCGCCAGTGGTATCCAGAAGCTTGCGGTGTCGGGCGGGGTGGCGGCTAACCTGGCGCTTCGGGGAGCCCTGGGCGACCTTGCGGCCGAGCTGGGGATCGAAGTGTTCTGCCCTCCGCTATCGCTGTGCACTGATAACGCAGCCATGATAGCTTCGGCCGGTTACTACGGGCTTGCCGGCGGGCGGGTCTCGGGGCTTGATGCCAACGCGGTGCCAGGTGCGAGGCTTGAAGATGCTCAATCGGAAGGATACGGCAACCTATCGTAGAATTAGACGTAATGTGGGCATTCAGCGCGCTTGAGGAGTATGAATTATGTCGCACGTTTCCGATGGATCCGACAATGTTCGAAAACCGCGCCGCTGGCGCGGGCTCGTAGCTGCAATAGTGATCCTTGTTGTTGTCGTCGGAGCGCTGATCGGCGCGGCGCTGTGGTATGTTCGCTTTCCGTGCGAGGGCCCGTACTTCAGCATACTGCTGGTGGGCGAGGATCGCGACTACGCAAGGAACGGGGAGGCCATCGACTCTGAGGGCAGGATGGACGCCGTAATGCTGCTTGTTGTGCCGCGGCGCGATAGGGCGGCGCTTCTTGTGTCGATTCCCCGCGATAGCCTGGTCAAGTTCCCGAGCGGCGGTCGGCGCAGGATAAACTCCGCCACGGCCCTGGGCGGCATGGACCTTGCGCGTCAGGTCGTGTCGGAGCTAATGGGGCTGGACGTACACAGGCATGCATCGGTCAATTTCACCGGATTCACCGAGATAGTGGATGCGGTGGGCGGGGTGGACATCGCTGTTGACCGGCGGATGAAGTATACCGACCGTGCCGGGGGATACTCCATCGACCTTGAGCCCGGAATGTACCATATGGACGGCGAGACGGCCCTCAGTTTTGTCAGATACCGCCAAGATGCTCTGGGCGATATTTCGCGTACAGCGCGTCAGCAGCAATTCTTCCGGGCACTCTTGGACGAGCTGGCGAGCTGGCGGGGGATTCAGTCCATTAAGAAAATTGTGAAAATCGCCCAGGATAACACCAACACCGACCTATCCGTGCGCGAGATGGCCGCCGTCGGGTGGCGTCTGCGCAGGCTGGACTCGGATACTCTTCAGTCGACTACGCTTCCTGGGCATTTCAAAGGCGCGTACTGGGAACCAGATTCGGACGCCATACATGCTTTGGTAGAACCGCTGGGCCAGTGATCTGTCCTAGTCTTAAGCTCAAGCTAGCTGAAAGGGGAGTCGCAATGCGAGTCGACGTATCCCTGATTCCCGGTGAAGTTGCCGCGAAAGACGTGTCAAATGCAGCAGTAGTTGTTATCGATGTTCTACGGGCCAGCAGTACCGTCGCGACAGCTCTGGCGAATTCGTGCGATGAAGTTATACCTGCAGAGAGCATAGAAGAGGCCATTACCATTGCCAGCGGCTATGCCAGGTTCGACTACGTGCTGGGGGGAGAAAGGCGCGGGCTTGCAGTTGATGGGTTTGACCTCGGAAATTCGCCTGCCGAGTACTCCGAGGCGAGAGTCGCCGGGAGGAAGGTGATCCTGGCAACCACCAACGGAACGCGCGCTGTCAAGCAGTACGGGGGCGCGAGAGAGATAGTCATAGCCTGTTTCCTCAACGCCGAGGCCGTGCTCGGCATGCTTGCGACCGCAAATGACCGTGATGTACTGCTGCTATGCGCAGGCCAGGATGGACGTTTCAGCATTGAGGATGCCCTGTGCGCAGGGCTACTCGCATCGGAGTTGGCTCAGCTCGCGGCGGCGTCGCTTTCTGACTCAGCCCGAGCGGCCGCTGCCATCTATGGCAATCGCAGAGGATCCATTGAGGATGCGCTAGTGGAGTCGGAGCATGGCGCGTATCTTGCCGGTATCGGATTCTTGGACGACGTTAGATACTGCGCTTGCAGGTCAGTCCTGGACGTGGTCCCGAAGGTCTATGACCGGAGGGTCATAAGAAAGGCTCGTGAGGAGTGGTTGATTTGCTGACGGACATCGAGAAGAACGGGATCGTCACGTGGGAAGACGTTCGGACCTCTCGGGGATGTCCCGGCGAGGGCCGGGCCAAGAAGGGTCCGGTGGCGGTCATCGAGTGCCTGCAGGAGATTCCATGTAACCCATGCGAGACCGGCTGCCGGTTCGGCGCCATCGCTGTCGGCGACCCCATAACGAACCTGCCGGTTCTGGACGAAGACAAGTGCGAAGGGTGCGGCACGTGCGTTGCGGTCTGCCCGGGGCTCGCCATCTTCATCGAGGACGAACCGAAAGACGGCCCCGACGCCCTGGTATCTATTCCCTATGAATACCTGCCCGTTCCCGAGCGCGGAGATGAGGTCCGAGCCACCGACAGGTCGGGGCAGGTCGTGTGCGACGCTAAGGTTGTCAACGTCAGAAAGCCCAAGGGTTTCAACAAGACGGCAGTGATCACGATTGCGGTGCCTCGTGAGTACGTGCACGTGGCAAGGGGAATCGCCATTTAGTGTAATTGCCTACTCTGGATCTACGGCGCCTCTGCGGGCCGGTCCATTCTGATTCGTGGGACCGGCCCCGAGGTTTGATAGGAGGCATCGCGCTGTGTCTGAACGGCTGCCTGCGCGCATAGAGGATGACATCCGGGAGATACTTCTTTCCGCCGAACTGATCGAGTCGAAGGTTGCACAGCTGGGCGAGGAGATATCCCGCGACTACCGGGGAAAGGATTTGCTTCTCGTCTGCATACTCAAGGGCGCCCTCGTGTTCATGGCTGACCTGATGCGCCACATCACTATCCCTGTGTGCATCGACACGATGGCAGTGACCAGCTATGGGGCTTCTACGGTGTCGTCCGGGGTTGTGAGGATAGTCAAAGACCTAGATGCGGCGGTAGAGGGCAAACACGTGCTCATTGTCGAAGACATAGTCGACTCGGGGCTCACCCTGAACTACTTGGCCTCCTACCTGAAGAATCGCAAGCCCGCGTCTGTCAGGATATGTACTCTGCTCGACAAGCCCGACAGGCGCCGAGCGCCGGTCGTTCCCGACTACAATGGGTTTGTCATACCCGACAAATTCGTCGTCGGTTACGGCCTAGACTACTGCGAGAAATACCGCAACCTGCCCTTCGTGGGCGTTCCGATGGATCGCGTATGGAACAAGGACGGAGAGGAACAGGCATGAAAAGGGATGCCGGAATGGATGTGAATGAGAGCATGCGCAGGGAGGATGCGGCGCGCGCCCGCGTCGCCTGCATGACTCCTGATGAGTTTGTGGAGCACTCGATAGCTGCGATCGCGCGGCAGGTCGGCCGCGAGCGCGCGGTATGCGGGCTGTCGGGAGGGGTGGATTCGTCAGTGGCAGCGGTGCTCACTCACCGTGCCATAGGCGATGCGCTGACATGCATATTCGTGGATCACGGCCTTTTGCGCAAGGGCGAAGCCTCGGAGGTCCAGAGGGTATTCCAAGGGCACTTCCACATGAACTTGGTGGTCGTGGATGCACAGGACCGCTTCCTCACCAGGCTTGCCGGCGTAGTTGACCCCGAGGCCAAGCGGAGGATAATCGGCGAGGAGTTCATCCGGGTTTTCGAAGAAGAGGCGCGTCGACTGGGCGAAGCACGCTATTTGGTGCAGGGGACGATCTACCCCGATGTGCTGGAGAGTCAGTCGCCCCGGCACGGTGGAACCGGGGTGAAGAGCCACCACAATGTGGGCGGGCTTCCCGAAGAGCTTCAATTCGAATTGGTGGAGCCCCTCAGGTATCTGTTTAAAGAGGAAGTTCGCGCGGCGGGCGCGGCGCTCGGCCTTCCACAGTCGATAGTAGGTAGGCAGCCGTTCCCAGGCCCCGGGCTCGCAGTCAGGATCGTGGGAGACGTGACGTGCGAGAGGCTGGAGATCTTGCGCGAAGCCGATGCCATAGTGCGGGAGGAAATCGAAAAGCTCCCGGCGGCCGGGGGCGTGTGGCAGTATTTCGCGATTCTTCCCACGATGCGAAGCGTTGGCGTAGCCATGGAGGATGGTTCGCGGGTGCGGTCCTACTCTCACATGATCGCGGTGCGCGCCGTGAAGAGTGAGGATGCGATGACGGCTGAGTGGGCACGCCTCCCCCACGATGTGCTGGATGCGATCTCTAGGAGGATTGTCGCCGAGGTTCCCGGCGTTAACAGGGTGGTGTACGACATCACGTCCAAGCCCCCGTCTACTATCGAATGGGAGTAGGCAGGAAAGTGCGTACGCGGCTATCATCATCGTCCAGATCACTCCTTGCCGACCTCAGCTTGGTTGGCATATGCGTGGTGTGGGGCACTAGCTTTGCGATCGTCAAGAGCGTGGTCGGGGAGATCAATCCCGCCACGTTTATTGCAGTTCGATTCGGAATTGCGTCGATAATCTTGGGGCTGATCGCCAGCCCACGCCTGAAGAAGCTTGACAGGCACGCATGGACGGCCGGCCTGTTGCTGGCGGTTCCGCTCATGGCCGGGTTCCTCACGCAGACCTACGGCCTGAAGGCCACCACTGCCTCCAAGGCAGGTTTCATCACAGGGATGCACGTTGTGTTCACTCCGCTTCTGGAGTATGTCTTCCGCCGCAGGAGGGTTCTGCCGTATCAGGCCGCAGGGATAGCTGTGGCCCTGGTAGGACTGGGATTACTCACACTTCGGGGTTTTGGGCGTCCGTCAGTCGGCGACTTACTCGTCCTGGCGTGCGCGTTCGCCTTTGGGCTTCACATTGTCATGCTGGGGCATTACTCGCCCAGGCACGACGGTTTTCTGCTTTCGTTCACTCAGATGGTATGGTCGGCAGTCCTGGCCGCCCTGATCGCCGGACGCGATATGGTCCAGGCGTTGTCGTTCGGCCCCGATGTAGTGTGGTCTGTAGCATATCTCGGCGCCGCCGCCACCGCCCTGGCCTACCTTGTCCAGACGATTGCGCAGAAATACACGCCGCCAACAAGGGCGGCTCTGATAATGCAGTCGGAGCCGGTATTTGCCGCGCTATTCGCGTGGCTCTTGATCGGAGAGCGCATGGTTGCGAAGCAATTCGCAGGCGCCGCGCTGATACTCCTCGGCATACTCGTGTGTCAGATAGGCGATATTGCACGACCGCGGGAGGTGTAATGGTGTTGAGAATACTCGAAATGGCTCTTGACCGGGCGCGAACGGCTGGGGCATCCTATGCGGATGCACGGTCGCTGCGGCAGGCCGATGAGGGCCTGACTGTGCGAAATGGCCAGGTGGAGCAGGCACGCAGCGGGATGTCGTACGGGCTCGGCGTGAGGGTGCTGGTGGACGGACAGTGGGGTTACGCCGCAGGCAGTGTGGTATCGGAAGCGGAGGCAGCCCGCCTAGCCGGGCTCGCCGTGGAGATCGCCAGAGCTAGCAGTGCGGTTCGCAAGCGCGAGGTCAGGCTGGCGCCGGTGCCTCCGGCGGTCGACACTTGGGAATCGCCCTGCCGGATCGACCCCTGGTCCGTGCCGACCTCGCGCAAGGTCGATCTGCTGCGAGAGGCGTGTGGAGCCGCACAGTCCGGAGGGAGCGATGTACGAGTCGCCATGGCGTATATGCGGGCCATCCGCGAGGTGAAGAACTTCGCAAGCACTGAAGGGGCGCGGATCACCCAGACTTCGACTATTACGTCGGCCGGCGTGCGTGCAGTGGCGGTGGGAGCAGGAGAGATGCAGGTGCGTTCGTATCCTGGAACCTTCGACGGCAACGTGTGCCAGGCCGGGTACGAGTCTGTCGAGGAGATGGACCTAGCTGGAAATGCAAGACGCGTCGGAGCGGAGGCACAGGCGCTGCTCTCGGCGGAGCAATGCCCTTCCGGCACGACGACTCTTATCCTTGGTACGAACCAGCTCGCCCTGCAGATACATGAATCGTGCGGGCACCCCACAGAGCTCGACCGCGTTTACGGAACCGAAGCGTCCTTCGCCGGGACGAGTTTCCTCACCACCGAAAAACTGGGCAACTACAGATATGGCTCAAACCTGGTGAACTTGTACGCCGACTCGCGAATCCCGGGAGGGCTCGGCACTTTCGCATACGACGACGAGGGAACGCCTGCCTGCCACAGTTATCTTGTTAAGAACGGCATGTTCGTGGGCTACTTGATGTCTCGGGAGAGTGCGCACGACCTCGGCACGGTGAGTAACGGCGCCATGCGCGCGAGCGGGTGGGACAGGATGCCCATCATCCGAATGACCAACATCTGCCTTGAGCCGGGCAATGACACGCTGGAATCGCTTATCGCGGGTACTGACGACGGTGTGTTCATGGACGGGATCAAGAGCTGGAGCATTGACGACAGGCGTCTCAACTTCCAGTTTGGCTCGGAGATAGGCTACCGAATTCGAGGCGGCCAGCTCGCCGAGATGGTCAAGAACCCCACATACACAGGGATAACCCCTGAGTTCTGGGGTTCGTGCGACGGAATAGCCGGCCCCGACGAATGGACGCTCTGGGGAGTCCCCAATTGCGGCAAGGGCGAACCTCTTCAGATCATGCGGGTCGGCCATGGCACATCGCCTGCGAGGTTCAGAAACGTGAAGGTGGGTGTGGGAAGATGGTAGGAAAGGAGCGCGCGCTAGAGACTTGTGAGGTCGCGATTTCGGCCTGTGGGGGCGATGCGGCGGAAGCGGTACTCATGCTGGAGACCGACAGCTTGACCAGGTTCGCCAACTCCGAAATCCATCAGAATACGACTGTCCGCGATGCTACGCTTTTCGTCCGTGCGGTGCTCGGCACGAGAGCCGGCTGGGCTTCCACCAATCAGATCACACACGATGCTGCACAGGAGGCCGCTCGGCGGGCTGTCGAGATGGCCGGTGTGCAGCCGGAAACCCCCTACGCGCCTGGGCTGGCCGATCCGGCGGAATACGAAGAGGCCGACGGGTACGACGAGCGAACTGCGGCTTTCACCCCGGCTGACCGAGCGCAGGCTGTGAGCCGCATAATCCGACAGGCGGACGCGCATGGGCTCAACGCCTCCGGGTCGCTGAGGACGCGTGTGACGGAGGTAGCGGTGGCCAACTCCAGAGGCGTCAGGGCGTGGGCCCGTGGGACGGACGCCTCATTGATAACCGTGGTGATGACGGGGTTCGAGTCTGATGCCGGGTCGGGTTACGCCGAGGCGGCCTCAAGGCGCGTGGGCGACCTTGACTTCGAGGCCATGGGGGCTACGGCTGTGCGGAAGTGTCTTGCCACGCGGCGCCCGCAGGATGTGGAACCGGGCGAGTACGTCGTGGTTATGGAGCCCTCGGCTGTTGCAGCGGCAATGCAGATGCTTGCGTACATGGGCATGAACGGGATATCTTTCATAGAGGGAAGGAGTTACGCCAGCGGGCGGCTCGGGACGAAAGTCACATCGGAGATGGTCACGATCGCCGACGATTGGCGCGACCCGGATACCTCGCCCCTGCCATTCGACTTCGAGGGCGTTCCCAGGCAGAGGGTGACCCTGATCGAGCAGGGCATAGCCTCTGGGATGATCTACGACCGGGCCGCGGCTGCGAGGGCTAACACGAAGTCTACGGGGCATGCTGTTCCCGGAGGCGGAATGCCGGGCGGCTATCCTCTGCATCTTGTGATGAACGCCGGCGATTCCAGTGTTGAAGAAATGGTCGCCGCCACGGAGCGGGGGATATACATCACGCGGTTTAACTACGCGAACCCGGTCCACCCGATGAAGACTATCTTCACGGGCATGACTAAGGACGGCACGTTCATGATTGAGGATGGCAAAATCGGGCGCCCTCTGAGGAATCTGAGGTTCACCGACTCCATTCTGGACGGGCTGTTTGCGAGCATAACTGACGTTTCGCGCGATACGGGGCTGTTGCCCACCGGCAACGGCTTGTCCATATACCGCGCGCCGGCCATCCGGGCGCGGCTGCAAGTTACAGGATCAACGGTCTAGGCAAAGAGGAGCTGACAATCGATCATGAATGCGGAATGCCCTTCAACAGTCAGGGTTCGCATAGCGCCTTCGCCCACAGGCAATTGCCACGTGGGCACGGCGCGCACTGCGCTCTATAACATGCTTTACGCCAGGAAATACGGCGGCAAGTTCATCCTCAGAATCGACGACACTGACCAGAGCCGCAGCACAAAGGAGTCCGAAGAGGGTGTGCTCGAAGGGCTGAGATGGCTCGGGATAAAGTGGGACGAAGGCCCGGATGTCGGAGGGCCCTACGCGCCGTACCGCCAGATGGAGCGGGCTCACACGTATCGCGAGGTCGCCGACAGGCTCGTGGCTGAGGGCAAGGCTTACCGCTGCTACTGCACGCCCGAGGAGCTGGAAACCGAGCGCCAGGAGGCGCTGGCGACCGGCAGGCCCCCGCGCTACTACGGCAAGTGCAGGAGCCTTGCGCCCGAAGAGTGCGCAAAACTCGAGGCGCAGGGCAGAAAGCATGTCATCAGGCTGCGAGCGCCCGACAAGGTTCTGACCTTCGTCGACTTGCTCCGCGGGTATCAGCAGAAGGACATGGGCGAGCGCGGCGACTTCGTGATAGTGAAGTCCGACGGCAGCCCGGTTTACAACTTCGCTACAGTCGTGGATGAGCACCACATGGCCATGACTCACGTGTTCCGCGCTGTGGAGCACCTTACTAACACCTTCGACCAGCTGGCCGTGTACGAGGCGATGGGGTGGGATCCGCCCCAGTTCGGGCACTTGACGCTCATGCTCAACCCCGACCGCACCAAGATTTCGAAGCGTGCAGGCGCCGTGTACATCGGCGAGTTTCGCGATATGGGATACCTTCCGGAAGCGCTGGTGAACTTCCTTGCGCTCCTGGGCTGGAACCCCGGCACTGATCAGGAGATCTTCAGCATGGATGAGCTGGTCGATGCTTTTTCGGTGGAGACGCTCTCGCGTTCGGACGCCGTGTTCGACATTAAGAAACTCGACTGGTTCAACGGGGTGTACATCCGGAGCTTGACGCCTGAGGACCTGGCGGCCAGGGTGCGCCCGTTCATGGAGCAGGCTGGGTACGCCATCCCCGACCGGGAGTTCCTAAAGAGGGCTGTCACGTTGGTCACCGACAGGCTGGGCAAGCTGACCGAGGCCCCCGATATGCTGGGGTTTCTCTTCACTGACCAGGTCGATCTGACCAGGGAATCGTTTGCCGGGAAGGGTAAGCTCACACTTTGCGACATCGCGGGCGCGCTTCGGGAGTGCGAGCGCGTCCTTGGCGAGCTGAGTCAGTGGACCCACGAGGATATTGAGGCTTCCTTGCGCACCCTGGCGGAGTCGCTTGGATGGAAGGTAGGGGACTTGCTCATGCAGGTGCGCGTGGCCATTACCGGTCGGCGGGTTACCCCTCCTCTGTTCGAAAGCCTTGTTCTGCTGGGGCGGGAGACGTCGATGGCTCGCATAGCCCGCGCTATTCGGGCTTTGGAGGAATAGGCGCATGGGCGCTGACCTTCTTGACGGGTTGAATGCACCGCAAAGAGAGGCCGTCGTGTGCACCGACGGCCCCCTTCTCATACTTGCAGGCGCCGGAAGTGGCAAGACCAGGGTGCTCACGCACCGAGTCGCCTATTTGACCTCCCATGCAGGGGTGCCGCCTTACCGGATTCTGGCGGTGACGTTCACCAACAAGGCGGCAGCCGAGATGAAAAGCCGGGTAGCAGCGCTTGCGGGGCCTGCGGCGCGGTGGGTATGGGTTTCGACATTCCACTCGTTCTGTGCGCGCATACTGCGCGAGGATATCGAGGCGCTGGGCTACCGGCGAAGCTTCACGATTTTGGACGAGTCGGACCAGACGACCGTAATCAAGCGCTGTCTGAAGCAGCTGAATGTGTCGGGCGACATGTTCAGGCCACAGTCGGTGTTGGCCGCGATAAGCGCCGCGAAGAATGAGCTCCGGGATGTGGAGGGCTTTCGGGAGGGCGCGCGCGATGTGAGGCAGAGGACCATCGCTCAGCTGTATGAGGCTTATCAGGGTGTGTTGGCGCGCGACAATGCCCTGGATTTCGACGACTTGATCATGATTGCGGTGCGTCTGTTCAGAGAGCAGCCTGATGTACTGGAGAAGTACCGCAACCGGTTCACGCACATCATGGTCGACGAGTACCAAGACACCAACCATGCCCAATACATGCTGGTCAAGCTGCTTGCGGCCAGGACTCGAAACCTGTGCGTGGTGGGCGATGATGATCAGTCCATCTATGAATGGCGGGGAGCGGATATCCGCAATATCCTGGAGTTCGAGCAGGACTACCCGGAGGCGCGAGTGGTGAAGCTGGAGCAGAACTACCGCTCAACCCAGACGATTCTGGATGCAGCCAATCATGTCATCGCCAACAACCGCGACAGGAAGAGCAAGTCGCTATGGACCGCCCGCGAGCCGGGCGCGAAGATCGCCCTGTACAGCGCGGACACGGAGAAAGACGAGGCTCGGTTCATTGCCGACGAACTTGACCGCCTGATCGTGGCTGAAGGTCGGTGCTATGGCGATTTCGCCGTACTATACAGGATGAACGCGCAGTCGCGCGCTATAGAGGAAGTGCTGGTAAACAGGGGAATACCCTACAGGATCGTGGGCGGGCTCAAGTTCTATGAACGGCGCGAGATCAAGGACATGCTTGCGTACCTGCGAGTGATTGTGAACCCGGAGGACTCGGTGAGCCTGGAGCGAATAATCAACGTGCCCAGGCGTGGAATAGGCGACTCCACGTTGGCTGCGGCCCGTGCCATGGCGCAGCAGAAGGGCTTGCCGCTCCTTGAAGGCGTGAAGATGGCCGCGGAGTCGGCGGAGCTCGCGCCGCGGGCGCGGGGTGCGTTGGCCGACTTCCTTGCGACGATGGAGCGTCTCTGGCCGCTTCGGGGCGAGAAGACTGTTTCGCAGATCGTAAGGGCGGTGCTCGACGATACCGGCTATTTGGTAGAACTTGAGAAGGAACAGACTATCGAGGCCGAGGGCAGGATCGAGAACCTGAAGGAACTGATCACTGTCACGCAGGAGTTCGAGTCGAGGCATGCTGCGCAGGGCACAGGGGCCGAGGCAGGGGCCGAGGCGGAGGTCGGGGCGGGCCCGGAAGGCGCGCAACTTGAGGTACATGCGTCCGGCCCTAACGATCTTGCAGCTTTCTTGGAGGAGGTTTCGCTCCTCACTGACCTAGATAGGGCGGACCTTTCGACTGACCAGGTGACGCTGATGACTTTGCATTCGGCCAAGGGGCTCGAATTCCCGGTGGTCTTCATGGCGGGCATGGAAGAGAACGTGTTCCCGTTGGCGCGTTCCGCCTATGACCCGGCGGCCCTGGAAGAAGAGCGCAGGCTCTGCTATGTGGGGATCACGCGGGCCAAAGACAGGCTCTATCTGGTTCATGCGTTCACCCGCGCCATATTCGGATCCTCCACAGCCAACCCAGTGTCACGGTTTGTGGAGGAGATCCCGGGCCATCTTCTGTCGGATGCGTTTGCGGAGAGGTATAGAATCTACCATGGCGGGCGGGGAGGGGCACCGGGTCGCGCTGGGCTCTCGGGTGGAGATGGCACGAGGCCTGAGGCAGTCAGGGCGGAGAAGGTCGCATCTGGAGCTGAAAAGACATGGGCGACGCGCCAGGTGCCGGGCAGGCCCGAGTTTGACGCCGGCGACAAGATCAAGCATGCTAAGTTCGGAGAGGGCACGGTTGTGTCGGTCCAGCAGAGTGCAGGTGAGTGGCTGGCTACCATAGCGTTTCCGGGGGCCGGGGTTAAGCAGTTTGTGCTCAGCCTGGCGCCGATTGAAAAGGTTCGCTCAGTCTGAACGGGGGTGATGGAGTTGGCCGATGCTGCGCAGCGAGTGCGGGAGCTGAGAGAACTCATCCTCTATCATAACCGTCGATACTATGTGCTTGATGATCCTGAGATAACGGATGTCGAGTATGATGCGCTCATGCGCGAGCTTGCCGCGCTGGAGGAGGCGCACCCGGAGCTGGCCGACCCCAACTCCCCGTCGCGGAGGGTAGGCGGCGAGGTTGCAGCCTCGTTTGAGCCGGTGGTGCACGAGATCCCAATGCTATCGCTGGACAATGTATTCAGCGAAGAATTGCTGCGCGCGTTCGATGCGCGTGTGCGGCGCGCGACTGGCTTGCCGAGTGTTGAGTATGTGGCTGAACCGAAGATAGACGGGCTGGCCATTTCGCTGACGTATCGAGACGGGCGCCTTTCTGTGGGGGCTACCCGCGGCGACGGCGAACGCGGTGAGAACGTTACGGCGAATCTCAGGACTATCCGATCCATACCTCTGGTCCTTCCTGACGGGGCGCCGGAATTCCTCACCGTGCGGGGCGAGGTGTACATGCGCAAGCCTGACTTCGTCCGTCTGAATGAAGAAAGGGAAGAGCGCGGCGAGCCCGTATTCGCAAATCCCAGGAATGCCGCGGCGGGATCCCTTCGACAGCAGGATCCGCGTGTGACGGCATCGCGCAAGCTGGATGCCTTCTTCTACTACCTGCCCATAAGCGAGCAGCTCGGCGCCAGCACGCACCGGGAGGCGCTTGAACGCATGCGAAGCCTGGGCTTTAGGGTGAACGATAAGATAACATTGTGCCGTGACATCGAGCAGGTCATCGCGTTCATCCGCGACATCGCCGGGATGCGCGAGTCGTTGCCGTACGAGATCGATGGAGCGGTGGTCAAGGTAAACCGGTTCGATCTCCAAAAGGGTCTCGGGTTCACGTCGCGTTCGCCTAGGTGGGCTACGGCGTACAAGTATCCGGCGCAGCAGGCAGAAACGACCGTGCGCGATATCGTGGTGCAGGTTGGGCGCACCGGGGTGCTGACTCCCGCGGCGGAGTTTGAGCCTGTGGATGTAGGCGGGGTAACTGTTAGCCGCGCCTCTCTGCACAACCAAGACTACGTGCAGGCCAAGGATATCCGAATCGGCGATAGAGTGATCATACAGCGCGCTGGCGATGTGATCCCGGAGGTAGTGAGGGTGCTGACGGAGCGCCGCACCGGCCTGGAGCGGGAGTTCACTATGCCGACCGTCTGCCCCGAATGCGGATCCGGCGTCGTGCGGGAGGCAGGCGAGGCGGCTACAAGGTGCGTGAACCTGTCGTGTCCTGCGCGCATACGCGAAGGCCTGATACACTTCGCCTCGCGCGATGCCATGGACATCGATGGGATGGGGCCTTCCACTGTTGAAAGGTTGCTCGCTGCAGGGCTGGTTCGCAACGTAGCGGACATCTACAACCTCACTCAGGAGCAGCTCGAGGGGCTCGAACGCATGGGGGAGAAGTCGGCGGCTAATCTGGCGGCTGCCATTGAGAGAAGCAAGGCTAACCCGCTCTACCGGGTGATCTTCGCGCTCGGAATCCCTCACGTGGGCGAGAATGTCGCAAAGCTGCTGGCCGGCCATTTCCGCTCCATGGACGCGCTGGCGCACGCTGCTCAGGCGGATCTGCTGTCGGTGCCCACGATCGGCGGGGCGATAGCCGAGAGCGCAGTGGAGTTCTTTGAGTCCGAGCAGAATCGGGCGGCCATCCGGCGGCTTGCGGAGGCGGGTGTGAGGATGGCGGACGAAGCACCTGCTGGATCGGAGGCGCCGGGCGTCGACGAGTCGGAGTTTCGGGGAAAGTCATTTGTGTTTACCGGAGCGCTCAAGCGGTTTACGAGGCAGCGGGCGGAGGAGACTGCCCAGATGTTGGGTGGACGCACGGTGTCGAGCGTGAGCCGGAAGACTGACTATGTTGTGGCAGGGGAAGACGCAGGCTCCAAGCTCGCTCGGGCGAGGGAACTCGGGGTCCGGGTCCTTTCCGAACAGGACTTTGTGGACATGCTTGATCGGGCAGGAATCGGTGCAGCGATGCAGGGTGGTGAGTAAATTGTCGTTATCTAGAGAAGAGACTGCTCGTCTCGCGGACCTTGCGAGGCTGAGCCTCAGTGATGATGAGCTTGCACGGATCGCTCATGACCTCACGGAGATAATCGACTACATGGAGAAACTGGCCGGGATCGATAGGGCCCACGTTCGACCAATGTCCCACGTGCTGGGCACGGTGAATGTGTGTCGCGACGATCGCGCTGAGCCTTCGCTATCCCAGGAGGAGGCGCTCGCCAATGCTCCTGATAGGCAGGGCGAGTTCTTTCGGGTGCCGAGGATCATCGATGCAGGGGAGGCGAGCGAGGCATGAGCGGCAGCGCAGATACGAGGCTATGCCATATAACATTGCATGAACTCCGCGACATGCTGGCGCAGGGCCAGGTGTCGGCAAGGGAGATCACCAGTGACGTCCTCGCCCGGATAGACGAGGTGGAGGCATCTGTGGGGGCGTATGTCACGGTGGACCGCGAAGGGGCGCTGGGCAGCGCTGATGCGGCCGATATGAAGATCGCCCAGGCCAGGCGTGACGGGGATGCTGTCGGGGCGGGAGCACTCCTCGGGATACCGGTAGTCCTCAAGGACAACGTGTGCACCCGCGGGATGCGCACTACGTGCTGCTCGAAGATGCTGGAAAACTTCGTGCCTGCGTATGATGCCACGGTGGTGGCGCGTCTGCGTGAGGCAGGGGCAGTCATCGTGGGCAAGGCCAACATGGACGAGTTCGCTATGGGGTCCACTACTCAGACCTCAGTCTTTCATATGACGCGGAACCCCTGGGACTTAGAGCGGGTTCCGGGCGGCTCTAGCGGCGGGTGCGCGGCGGCCGTAGCGGCGAGCGAGGTCGTGGCTGCCATAGGGACAGACACCGGGGGATCCATCAGGCAACCGGCATCTTTTTGCGGCGTGGTCGGGCTTAAGCCTACGTACGGGCGGGTGAGCAGGTACGGTGTGGTAGCGTTCGCATCGTCGCTTGATACGGTGGGGCCGATCACGCGGGATGTGCGGGATTGTGCCGTCATGCTTAACGCCATCGCCGGGCGCGATGAGCGGGATGCTACGTCCGCGCCTGATGCAGTGCCGGACTACACCGAGTGCGTGGAACGAGGAGTACAGGGGCTCAGGATCGGGATCCCGAAGGAGTTCTTCGGGCCTGGCATGAGCGAGGGCGTGCGGGATGCAGTGGAGGGTGCCTTGCGCGCTCTAGAGGGTGCCGGGGCGGATATCGTCGAAGTGTCGCTTCCGCTAGTAGAGCATGCGCTGGCGGTATACTACCTGGTGGCTACGGCGGAAGCTAGTTCGAATATGGCGCGGCTGGACGGCATCCGTTATGGATACAGACCTGAGGGGCACGGCGGCATGGATGTGGCCGACCTCATGAGCCTAAGCCGCGGGCAGGGTTTCGGCATGGAAGTGAAGCGCCGCATAATGCTGGGGACATTCGTGTTGAGCTCCGGCAACTTCGACGCGTTCTACGGGCGGGCCCTCAGGTCACGGCGGCTTCTAGCTGAGGATGTGCAGCGGGCGCTGGCTGAATGCGACTGCCTGGTGTCGCCCACCGCTCCGACTATTGCATTCAGGTTCGATGAGGAACCGGACGATCCGCTGGCCATGTACCTGCAAGATATCTACACCACTCTGGCAAACCTGGCGGGCGTGCCGGCGATGTCGGTTCCGTGTGGACTCGCGGACGGCATGCCAGTGGGGCTGCAGATCGTGGGCAGGATGTTCGATGAGGCCACGTTGATCCGGGTTGGGCGTGCGGTTGAGCTGGTGTCGGGAATCGGCGGGGCTAGGCCCAAGGTCGGGGGGTGTGCTAAGTGACGGAGCGAGACGATTACGAGGTTGTTGTCGGTATCGAAGTCCACGTGGAGCTGGCGACTGAATCCAAGGTGTTCTGCGGGTGCAAGACTGCGTTCGGCGCCGCGCCAAACACGCAGGTCTGCCCTGTGTGCCTGGGCATGCCCGGCGCCCTGCCGATGCTCAATAAACGCGCGCTCGAATACACGATCCGTGCGGGACTGGCGCTCGGCTGCAGCATTGCGGGTTGGACCAAGTTCGACAGGAAGAACTACTTCTACCCTGACCTTGCCAAGGGATACCAGGTATCGCAGTATGATATCCCAATTGCGCACGACGGTTACATCGACATAGAAGTAGACGGGCAGCCCAAGCGGATACGAGTCAGGCGTGTGCATCTCGAGGAGGAGACCGCCAAGCTAGTGCACGCCGGCGACGACATAATCTCAGCCAACCAGTCGCTTCTAGACTTCAACCGCTCCGGGATCGGTCTGATAGAGATCGTGTCGGACGCCGATATGCGCTCAGCTGACGAGGCTCGGGCGTACCTAACCAAGCTTCGATCCATCTTGGTGGCTATCGGAGTGTCCGACTGCAAGATGGAGGAAGGCTCCATGAGGTGCGAGGCCAACGTCTCCGTGATGCCCCGGGGATCGAAGGAGTATGGTACCCTAGTGGAGCTGAAGAACATTGCATCGTTTAGGGCAGTGCACAGGGCCATTCAGTATGAGTCGGCGCGCCAGATCGACGTGGTGCGCTCCGGTGGACGGGTGACCCGCGAGACGCGACACTGGGATGACGTCCGCGGTGAAACGGCCTTCATGCGCAGCAAGGAGCAGGCCGCCGACTACCGCTACTTCCCCGAGCCGGACCTCGTGCCGCTCGAAATCGCCCCGGAGTGGGTGGAAGAGATCAGGGGCGCTCTGCCGGAACTGCCCGATGCGAGGGCCGCAAGGTACGTGAGCGAGTTCGGGCTTCCGGGAAGCGATGCTGCGCTGATAGCTGAGTCCCGGGAGCTAGCGTCCTTCTTCGATGGCGTATGTGATGTTCTTGCGAAGGCGGGCGCTGGGGCCGTCGACCGCGCTGAAGGCGCTCGGGAGGCGGCCAAGTGGCTCGTCGGCGATGTATCGGCGGCGCTCAATGCCAGCGGAATCGAGCTTTCGCAGTCGAAGCTTGCGCCAGAGCTGCTTGCGGAGCTGATCGGGTTGGTGGCCTCGGGCAAGATCTCGGGCAAGATCGCAAAATCCGTGTTCGAAGAGGTATTTGCCCGAGGCGTGCGCCCCGGCGATGTGGTGCGAGAGCGCGGGCTTGTGCAGATAAGCGACGCGGGTGAGCTTGCGGCGATTGTGCAGCGGGTCGTCGAGGCCAACCCCGGGCCGGTGGCCGACTACTTCGCGGGTAGAGAGAAGGCCATCACCTTCCTGGTGGGCCAGATCATGAAAGAGACCAGAGGACGGGCAAACCCTCAGGAGACCAACAGGATCCTCAGGGAGGAGCTGGCCAAGAGGTCGTAGGTCGTCATTGTGTATCTACGTGCCTACTGCCCAGTGCCGACGTGCCCGAGTGTCGAAGTGCCGGCGCGGCTACGAGTTCGTGTTGCCGCGCCGACGATTCTGTTCGGCCATGCGTAAGGCCGCCTTCACCGGTGATCAGGACAGGCGGGAGCATTGCGAATGGCCTGCTTGACCAGGTCCAGCTGCCTCTGCTCGATGGCGCGCGCGTTCGCAAGCAGCGGGACTAGCGCGGCAGCCTGCGCAGGGCCGACCGGGTTTCCGAGAGCCTCGGGCCCGCACGGCGGCTGTTCTAGAACGTCAAGTATCTCGCCAAACGCCTGGGCCAGTTGTTTCGCGGCGTGCGCGGCATCCTGCATCGCCCCTGAGGTGTTCCAGTCCTTCGACAGCGACTCGATGTACTCTGAGGTATGTGCCTTTGCGTCGGCATACACAGCTGCAATGTACCTTAGGCCAAACGGGTTGAACTTGCCGGTCTTCATCGCCTGGATCCACGCGTCGTACGCGAGCAACCCACTATGGTAGGCAGGGGCTACGTGCGCGGTCTTCTCCATCTGCTCAGCGTAGAACGCCAGCGCCTGTCGGTTCGCCTGATCTAGGTCGAACGGTACGGCCTCGATGGGCGTCTGGCAGAAAAGGATCGGCGCTCCTTGGAACGTGAGCCCTACGTTATCGTAGAGAATGGGATCGCTTTCGCCGGTCTCGCTGCCTGCCGAGGCTACGCCCGAGACCAGCAAGACTCGATCGTCGTCATCGTACCCGTACGCCACCCCGAACTCCCCGGTGTCGACCCCCCAAAGTACGGCTCCGACTCCCCGGTCGATTGACTCTCGGATTCGGCGAATCGTGTGCCGACGCGCTGCGTCGTAGATAGGTATGCCGGGCTCTGCCATTTGCAGCTCAGCGAAGACGCCGATCCTGGCCATGGCTTGCTGATGCTCTGATGCCCAGTCATACACCGTCACCGATGATGGGCAACATTCCTCATGCACTATGAAGTGAAAACCGATACCTGTCATCCCCATCATCTGGCTCATGCTGAGGTCGGTCATGCCGGCTGCTGTCAGCACGCCGTGGGCTGCCCCAACATAGGAAGTCCATGAAGGAGTGAGGCGAGCGCCTGTCGAGTTTCTCATCCCTGGAGCACCTCCGCGAAGCGATTCTGATATGTGCGACACATTCAGTGTAACAGGCGTGGCGCGACATGGGATGTCATACTGTGCCGAACTGCCTTGGGCAGCGGGGCCGGGAGTCTCGCAGTTCGCCTCAGCGAGCTCGTCGGCTGCCGCAAGCAAGCGCCGGCGGAGCCAGGCAGGGTTCTGAATCCGGAACGCCATGCCTGCGGAGAGCAGCGCAGATAGGAAGGCGCCGGGGTCGGAGAACGTGAAACCCAGGCCTCCGTCATCATCTGCAGATCTGAAATGTGGCTCTAGTCCCGCAGGCAGGCGCCCATGCAGACTTCCTACGGGCACAAGCCGAGCGGTGTACGGAATGGGCTGGGGAAGATGGAGCGCTCGGTCGTGCCCGTCGCTCGAGGCAGGCTCAGTCGGCTCGTCAGTGACCGCAGCTTTTCCAAGGCGGCGAAGGACATTGGCTATCTCGGCGTACCTGGCTCCGAACCGGCCTTCGGAGACGAACGCCAGCCGGGCTATGTCGCTGTACTGCGATGCCAGAGCTGTGAGGGCAGCGCTCTCCTTGGCCGTCACTACCAGACTCGGCAGGGTGAATGTGTCCTCGCCGTACCGATAACCCCGTCGCGAGGCGCAGTACTCCAGCGGAGCTCCCAGCGAGTCGCGCATGTACTCAATATCGCGTTGCGCCTGCCGGTGTGAGATCTCAAAGCGTTCCGCCAATGACCGGGCGCTTGGATATCTGCCTGTCCTGACGTGGGCATCAAACCACTGAATGCGGTGAATAGACGGCATCCAAGGCTCCCCCAAACGAGTAGTTCGGCGACGAGTTCGACTTCCAGCACCGGCAATCCTGCATGGGTTGCTCGTGGAATGGCAATGGGGAGCATCCTCGAAGCGTACACATCTCCCGAGGAAGGGGAAACGCCTGTCACGTCGAAGCCGCTGATGCATAATGGATCAGGGTAGCGTGGTCGATATAAACTGATTGGCTTCGTAGGACGTGCGACTCAGAAACGGATCTGGAGGAAGGAGGTGAGTTCCATGTTGGTCAGCCATCTGGCATGAAGTCGCTACAGTCGCGTATTACACGGCAGATCTGGCCGCCAAGCGCCGGGAGTTCGTCTTGGACCACTGCCCACACGAGTTGAGGATCAACATGCCCGTGATCGTGTATCAACTTGTTCCTCATGTCCTTTATGTCTCGCCAGGGGATCTCGGGATGCCGTGCTTTCGTCGTCCACACCGATACCCTCAGTGTAGCGTCCAATCCGTGCAATGCTATCCGCAAGCGTACGAACCGAAGATGCAGACACTCATTGCTCCATGCTTCCGGGCAATGCGGATGAGTTCCTGGCTCGGCACGCATCACTTCCCATGGGGCCGCCCGGGGTCCCGGTCCCGTGAGGACAGACTGTTACGTACGGAAGGAATGCCCGAGCGCTATGTTGAACAAGAAAGATTGGCAGAAGCCTGGCCCGATCTGGGAGGGCGGGGCGATCATTTACAGGGAGGAGATGCCTGTGACTACAAGACGAGCAAGATACCTCTGGACTATCCTGGCGGTGTTTGTGGCTCTGTCGGTCTATGCATTGGGGCCTGCTCGGGCCATGGCGGCGAGCCCTGCCGAGCGCGACACTTGCGGCATTATCGCATTCCTCACGGATTGGGGCACTCGCGACTTCTACGTGGGGGCCGCCAAGGGCGTGGCTTATTCGGTATTCCCGGAGGCGCGCCTCGTCGATATCACCCACGAGATCGAGCCGTACAACATCATGGAGGGTGCGGTGACCTTGCTCCTTGCGGCAAGGGAGTTCCCGTCGGGCACAGTATTCGTGGCTGTCGTGGACCCTGGGGTGGGCACTGAGAGGCGCCCCATAGCTGTCCGGACGGCAGACGGTAGGTTCTTCATCGGCCCGGACAACGGGATATTCACCATGGTCATGCAGGAGTTCGGAGTCGAGGAGGTTCGAACCATAACCAACCGAGCGTTCATGCGCCCCGGGCCCACATCGTACTCGTTCCATGGGCGCGACATCTTCACGCCTACGGCGTCCAATCTGGCGGCGGGTCGTAAGTTTGCGGAGGTTGGACCCGTGGCGGCTGAGGTGATCCTGCTCGACATCAAGGCGGCGCGCGTTGAGAACGGAAAGGCATACGGAGAGATCGTGCTGGTTGACCAGTACGGGAACCTGCAGGCCAACATCGGTCGCGAACTCTTGGCCGAGCTGGAGCTGAACTACGGCGACATAGCCCTGGTCACTGTGGGCGGCAAGACGATTCCCAGTAAGTTCGTGAATACGTACGGCGATGTTCCTGAAGGCGACCACCTTATCTTCATCGCCAGTACGGACTGGGTGGAGATCTCTATCAACATGGATGACGCCAAGGCGGCCTTCGGGGCGCAGATCGGGTCTCCTGTCATGATTGAGAAGGCCAGGTAGACGTTGGGGCGGGCAGGCCGGGCAAGGGCCTGAGGGAGTGGCGAAATGCGAGTTGCTGATTTGAAACAGTGCCATTTGGATGAAGCTTGCGAACTCTTTGCTGCGACTTATCGGTGCCAGCGTGAGGCGGTGCCCATACTTGACGAAAGCAATGGAAGTGCAGAAAGAGTACTGCCCATGCTCGAATGGTGTGTGGCAACGCACCCGGGTACGGCGGTGTTTGAGAACGGCAGAATGATTGCGTACATGACGGGGTTTTACATCGACGAGTTCCTTGGGGTCCACAGAGGAGTCTTGTGTCCGGAATGGGCCCATGCGTCTACGAATGAGGAGTCTTTCGATACTCACCGCCTTATGTATAAGGCCTTAGGACAGAAATGGGTTGAGGACGGATGCCTCACTCATGCCATCTACTTTTTGAACTATGCCCGTGAGGCACAGGACGCGTTCGTCTGGAATGGCTTTGGCAGTATATGCGTGGATGCCGTTCGCGCTGTTGAGCCCGTAGATGTGAGGGCGCCGGAGGGAGTCCGGATCACCGCGATACGGGAAGAAGACATACCGGTCTGGCTACCTCTCGTAGATGGACACAATCGGCATGTGGCCAAATCGCCTGCGTTCAAACCATACCTCGAGCCCGAAAGCCCGGCTGAACTTGGTGATACGTTGAGGCAGCCGGGGAATCTTGCATGGATGGCATGGCACGGCAATGAAGCCGTGGCTTACATGAAGGTAGCGCCGGTCGAGGATGGAACCGCCTGGATAGTCAATGGAGAAAGGAAATTCGCCGTGAACGGCGCCTACGTGAAGCCTGAATACAGGAACATGGGTATTGCCAAGTCTTTGCTCTCAGCCATCATGGAGTGGGCACTGGGAGAGGGGTTTGTGCGGTGTTCAGTGGAGTTCGAGGCAACGAATGTGGAAGCATGCCGGTTCTGGTTGAAGCATTTCGAGCCTGTGTGCAGGTCCATGGTGCGGCGGCTGGACGAGAGGATATTGCGCACACTCTGAGGAGGAGCTGTACGGAGAGGCTGTACAGAAGACAAGGGGCGGGATAGACCCGCCCCTCTGGCAGTTGTCAAGATGAACGGGGCAACAGGAGTTGGTGGGTTACTTGGGCCACATCAGAACAGAACCCACCTGCCGCGAGTCGATCCTTTGCACTGTGGCCGAGTCCTTCGCCACGAGCAGGTCCATACCGCAGGCGCCGACGAGGAAGCCTTCAATGGCAGAACCGTCCAGCATCAGCAGGCGTACGGGAATGCCCTGCGCTGCGTCAGCATCTGATGAAACCACTGATCCCGGCATCGATGACGCCACTTCGTCGGCGGTCAGCGCTCGGCTATAGATACGCACCTCGCGTATGGCTCCGGGCAGGTTATGGCGCTCGTCATTGTCCACGTATGCGCCTATGGTGAGTACACCCTGATCAGGGTAGCAGATGACGCCGTGCTGGTCTTTGGACTCTGCTGACAGCCGACCATCCACATACAGCCTCATCGTTGTTCCGTCGTATACCCCTACCACATGGTACCACTTGCCTGTCTCGAACGGGCCGTCAGCCTTCATGTACGTCAGGTATGAAGGATAGGGGTCTGTCACTTTGCGATCTCCGAGCGAGGCCAGGCCGAACATGAATCGGCCGTCCAGACAGCCCAGCATCCAGCCACGCTCGTAGCTTCCGTTGTCCTGTATGAAGTTCGCGAGACCGGCCCAGTTCGTTGACTCTGAGACCATTGCCCATGCCTCGACGGTGATGGATGTCGACGGCAGGGCTAGGCCATCTTTTGCCCCTGAGTAGACGACGAAGTGATTCCCGGATCCGTCCATACGGTACCACTTGCCGTCGGGTCCGTCGATCCAGGCCACAGGGCCCGTTGTCTTGCCAGGCAGGCCGTGAAGTGCGCCAAGTGTATCGGCGGATACGTGAGACGGGTCAAGGATCCATTGCATCCAGAGCCCCTGTGGAGCGGCGCCACAGGTCGCGGAGGCGCCTACTACTGCCAGGAGCGTGACTGCCAGCGCAACTGATCTTCGAGACAAACGACTACACCTCCAATTGCAGCCTGAACCGGCGGAGTGGACAGACAGCTTATCTGCCCACCTGGATCTGATCGATAGCCACGGCGGCAGGCCCGCCCTCTGCGCGAGGATGCGAAAAGACCTGCAGATACACCGGCGTTCCTTCGCTGATCCAGCCCATGTCGATGACTGCGGGGCTGTCCATGCCCGACATTTGGAGCGCCACCCTACCTGGGTACACCTTAAGCCCGACCCACTCGGGCGCTTTCACAGGTTTGATCGGAAGGAGGCCGTCGCTTCCGTACTTCTCGGGGCCCTGGGTGTTGATGAACACGACGAAACCCTCGCCCTCGTCAGTCGCGCTGACGACATGCACCCACACGGTCTGAAGAACCCACACATCGTTGTGCCAGCTAGAGGCGAGCGTAATCACAAACCCGGTTGTGAGCGTCGGATCGGTTTTGATCAGTATCAAGCCCGGCTGCGCTGCAAACGATCGGTCAACAGTGAATATGGGCTGCTTGGACTGGATGCCGGTCTTTCCCCATGAGTTGCCCTGGGGCACGTTGACAACGAGTCTCCCCGAATCGAATCTGGCGAACCTTCCGAAGTCGCCTCCTACCACAGCGACAGGATCCCACCGATCGCCGAGACCGTTTTGAAAGTCCTCTACTATCGTCGGCTGAGCGATGGAGAATGGGGATCCGGACGGCGAAGACGCGGGCATCGTCGGTGCGCTGGAGAATGTGATCGACTTGATCTCGTCGGTGTCGTACGTGACGGTAGCGCCGTTGTTGAAGACTATGGTCATTGGGGCGCCCCAGACAATAGAGAGAGGAAAGGACGCGAGCGTTATTGCCAAAGTGCACAGAGCAAGAATACGCTTCATGAAATCGCCTCCTCAAATTGGCTTACGCCTGACGAGACTGATGAGCGATGATTCTGCAAATCGGCGTCCTTTCCTTCGATCCCCATGACCAGGGCGTCGGAAAATCTCGGGCTACCGCTGATCGGGCAGTATTCGCCCTACTGCTTTCCAGTGACGGAGCACCCGTCGAACTGGACATACGGAAGCCTGATGTCGGCTATCTCGACACACTCGCGCGATACGTCGGTCACCTGCCGGAGCAGGTCATAGATATTTCCGGCGATCATCGCTTCGCGGACGGGGCAGACGATCTTGCCCGCCTCGACGTAGTAGCCGCCCTTGACCACGCCGGAGAAATCCCCGCTCACCTCGTCCAGGTTTCCGGAGAACCTGTTCACGATGAGCCCCTTGGAGCATGCAGCTATCATGTCGTCAAGCGAGAGCTCGCCCGGGGCGATCACGAAGTTGGTAGGTCCGATAGACGGCGTGTTCTGATCAGAACCGGCGGCGCGCCCATTCGAGGCGACGCCGTCCTTTCGGGCGGTGTAGCAGTTGTAAAGGTAGTGATTGAGCACGCCATCCTTGACAAGCTCAAGGCGGCGCGCCGGCACGCCCTCCCTGTCGAAGGCGGTTGAGCTGGCGCCTCCGGGGATCGATGGATCGTCGATGACGGAGAGCAGCGGCGACAGGACCTGAGACCCGATCATCCCCTTCCATTTCGACCGGCCGGTCTGGACATTCTCTGCATCAGACGAGAACGTGATAGGGGAGACGATCAAGTCCATTCCTGCGTAGGGAGCGACGATCACAGCGCCCCTAAAACTGGGTATGGTCGTCGCCCCTAAAGTGGTGACGACCTTTTCGCCCAAGCGTCGGCCTAGAGCGGCTGGATCCATGCCGGACATCCGGCTCGACGCGCCGACTTCCATGTCGAAGGATGACACGGTTTCGCCATCGCGGGCGAACGCCATGGCCTGGCACACGAATAAGCTGCGCTTCTCGGAGAGGCGGACTCCCCGGGAGCTTACGATGGCTTTCTCCGAGACTTCTATAGTGTACATCGCCGAATCTAGAGTCACTCTCGGGTCGGCGCCGCGTGCCGCTTCCAGCATGAGACGGCCTTGATCGATGGCGTCTCGAAGGGTAAGTTCCTCAGCCGATTCATCGTATATGCCGGGAACTGTCTCAGCGGGCGCGGGATCGGGGAGGGAGTGGTTCGGGTCTTCAGGCGACGCCTGCGCTATGGCGATGGCAGCGGAGAGCGCGTTTTCAAGCGACTCGGAGGTGAGATGGTTTGTAGCTGCGAAACCCAGCTTAGCGCCATTGGATCCACCGAGGAGCACGCGTATGCCCACGCCCTCGTACGTGTCGCCCTTCGGAACCTGGAGGTCGTTCTTTTCGAACATGGCCTCGAGTTTCCTGACCTTTCTGTAGAACACTTCCGCATCGGCAGCGCCCCGGGCCACGGCGCGCCGTACCAGATCATCGCACAGATCAAGATGCATCGATCCATTCCCTCCTCTACTCATGGCGTCCTCCAACAGTGACCCTGCAGCGCAGATAGGGGCCTCCGGCGTCCACCTTGGCCGGCTGCCACTTGCCGCAATGGCCTGCGCCAAGGCTGCAGACGAAGTCTGACGAGACTGCGTCGACACTCTGGAGCACGTCAAACGCTTGGCCTGAGATGGTTATGCCCTTAACCAGCTCCCCGAGTCTGCCGTTCTTGATGACGTAGCCCTCAGAGACTCCAAACATGAACTCCGCGGTGGAGTCTGCTTGCCCGCCGCCGCCCATATCGCGAAGGAGGAGGCCGTTGTCGATGCCCGCGATCATGTCGTCCAAATCGTCGTCGCCCGGGAGTATGCAGGTATTCGTCATGCGGATCAGGGGCTCGTCACCGTACGTGAAGGCACGAGCATTGCCGTGCGGTTCGGCCCCGAAGGTTTGGGCCGACTCGCGGCTGTGCAGGTAGTCGCGGAGAATGCCGCGGTCTATGATGACGGTGCGCTGGCCCAGAACACCTTCGTCGTCTGCGAGAACCATGCCGGCGGCCCCTGCCATAGTGCCGTCGTCTACCATCGTGATCATATCGGACGCGACCTTCTGGCCGATCTTGCCCTGCACCACCGACCCGGCCTGGACGAAGTCGGCTTCCACTGTATGCCCTATGGCCTCGTGCGAAAGCACTCCAACGAGCATGGGGTCGAGAATCACGGTGTACTGTCCGCCCCGGACGTAGCCTGCGTCGAGCTTGCGCACGGCTAGGTCGGCGGCGTCTTCGGCCGCTTTGTCCAGACCGGTCTTGTCCAACAGATCTTCCCATGAGCCTGTGACGCCCCAGCTTTTGATGGCCATCTCAAGTTGGTCGCCCCTGCCTGCGGTGGCTATGACGTGGAAACTGGGCTTGTTGTCGAGGATGTGGACGGCCGCCCCATCGCTGGTGACTATGTACTTCTCGTCCTCATACTGCAGGTATCTCACTGAGCTTGCCACAATCAGGGACGAGCGCTCGCGAACACGCTTCTCAGCGGCCATGACTGCCTGGATCTTCTCTCCGATACTGGGTTCGCCCGCTGAATCATAGTAGACGAGCTCTCCCTGAGCGAGCTTCGCCGGCGCCAGGACAACCTTTTCGCGGCGCAGCTCGGCGCCTATGCGCGCTGCCTCCGCTGCCTCGGAAATGGCCTTTCGCAGGCCGCCCGGGGTCACGTCGGTGGTGGAGACGAATCCCCAGCACCCGTCCACAAGGCACCTAACTCCGGCGCCTGCGAGGGTGCGTCGCTCCACCCGGGCCAGTCTGCCGCTTTTGGCCTCAATGGACGTCTGTTCACGCTTGTGATACCGGATCTCGGCGTATCCGGCGGTTCCCGAGACTGCCGCCTTAAGTAGATCGAGCATTCCATCACCTTCTCTGTCGGACTTTGCCATAGCATTCATGATCCGATATTCGCGTTTGGTGTGCGTTCACCTTCCAGATGCGTCTTCTGGCAGGTCCTGGGGCATGCTGCATCCTTGTTCAGATCTGAACACGTCTCCCGCGTCTCCCCGGAAAGGCCTCCGGACGGGCGCTTGAGACCATAAAAAACCCAATTCGTCTGGGTCGAGTCCCCGGCCCGTCAAAACCGAGCACATTCTGAGCAGGGCCGGCGGAAAACCGGGCACAATTCTTACGGGCTCGCTAACTCCCTGCTAGACGTGGGTTTGCCTAATAGCCTGCTCGCAGCCGTTTTCGCCAACAGCCGGCGACTCCGAGCGTAGGCATACCCCCGCGCGAGGTGTTCGCCGCATGAGCAAGACTCATATCCTTTCCAGTGATGGGGGCAATGGAATTCGGCAGTAGGTATTTGCTGCAGAGTGGAGAATGGACGTAGGCGGGAGGGGGAGGACGATGGCGGAGCCGGTCTGTTTCGATTGGGATGCATACCGGCGCCGGATGGCTCAAGCAGCCAACACGCTTGCGTCCGCTCGGGTCGATGCGGAGTATGCCTTCCACAACTGGTGTTGCTTCAAGGTGCAGCCGGCTGGGGAGTATGCGGTGAAAGCGATACTTCACGGCCTGGGCGTTCCGGCGGCAGGGCGTTCTATTGTCAGCCTGTCGGAGAAGCTGAGGGAGATTGGAGTCGAAACATACGAAGGCTTCATGACAGATGCCCGACTGCTGGACCGGCACTACATTCCACTGCGTTGCCCTGATGCATATCCCTCTGGGAGTCCACACAATTACTACGATAGCGCGGCTTCGGGCGAGGCGCTCCGAGCTTGCGAGCGCGTCATCGAGCTGGCGCATGGAGTAGGCCGGCAGGTCGAAGAGGGATGAGATTACTGAAGGCGGCGCTCACCGAAGGCGTCGTCCTGCTCGATCCGTATGGAGTGTTCCAGAGCCCCGCGTCCCATTGAGCTTTTGGACTGGGCCGCTGCAATCGGAGGAAGGACATAGGTATCGCCATGACAGGAACGCTAATAAACGCAGCTACAGTGGTCGCGGGCACTGCGGTCGGCCTGGCGGTGGGGAAGCGCATGCCCGAGAGGATGTCGCAGGCTATCATTCAGGGGCTCGGCATCTTCACGGTGTTCATTGGCTTCAAGATGGCCGCCGAGACTCGCAACGTGCTGATAGCACTGTTTGCCATAGTGATCGGCACAGCCATAGGAACGGCGCTTGACATTGAGGGTCGCCTGGAGAGAATAGCTGTCGGAATCGAGCGACGATTCGCGAAGGGCGGTTCGGGTCTGGCCAATGGCTTCCTGGCGGCGAGTCTGCTCTACTGCGTTGGGCCTATGAGCATCATAGGCTCCATAGAGGACGGACTATCCGGCGATTATCGGATCCTGATGACCAAGGCCCTGATGGACGGATTCTGCTCCATAGCGTTTGGCGCCACCATGGGCATAGGAGTCGCCCTTTCCGCTCTTACAATCCTGGTGTACCAGGGTGGTCTCACACTCGCTGCTGCAGCTGTGAAAGGCTTTCTGAGCGATGCCGTCATGACCGAGATGGGCGCAGTGGGCGGGCTCTTGATCGTAGGGATCGGCCTGAATACGCTTGACGTGAAGAAGGTTCACGTGGGCAACATGCTTCCAGCTATATTCGTTGCCGCGGCGCTGGCGCGGATGCTGCCATAGTCGTTGCGGCGGTCTTCGTGCGGTCGGACCCCGTATGCTCGAAGCAATCGGGAAGACGCGCTTGTCTATCACGTGTCCTGCTCTTCGTGGCGCTTTATCAAGGCCTCGACGAATGCCTCCAGTCGGCATAGCTCCTCATCCAGTGTTGACCGCATCTGCAGGGTCTGGATGACCAGATCCTGCACTCGCTCGCGATCAAGTTCTGCGCCGTAGGCATGTCGGAAGAGATGGCGAAAACGGCGCAGTTCATCTAGCCACGCGAAAGTGCATTCAGTCAGGACTGCCGGCTGCACGCCCTCCAAGGGTTCACTCATGCTGAGAAGAAGGCGCCGATGCCAGTCGTCGGCATGCGTCAAGTAGCCGTCGAGAACCTGAGCCACTCTCGTGCCAACACAATCATGTCGTCAGAACCACGATCGAGCGAAGCTACCTTCGCGTGATCCGCGGCACGGAAAAGCCGATCTATGGCTTTCATGTCTGTGCGCATGTCCACAAGAAGACCGCGCAGCTCACACGCGCGCTCACTCCTCGCGCTCATAAAGAACCCTCCCTTCCGACAGGATGCGCTCTCGCAGCAAGGCGCTTGCAGCCTCCCAAGGTACCAGGTCAAGAGTCAGCCCGCCGCCTAGCGATCGCTCGGCTATTCCCAGTAGCTGATCCTGTGAGTATGGCAAGCCCTCCACAGCCATGTCAAGGTCCGAATCAGAGCGTACGCGGCCTCGCGCAAAAGAGCCGAAGACCCAGACGCGCCTTGCCCCGAGGGCGCTCAGGACCTCGGTGAGCCGAGCGGCCTGCCGGGCGAGACGCTCCTTGTGCGCGGCAAGATCCTTCTCCCGCCGGGCAACGATCCGATCTTCGTGCTCAAGATACTGGTCGAAACCGTGCGAGCCCATTACGCTCAGCCTCCTCTCGACCGCTGGTCTTCGAGACGATTATTCCATACAGCCAGATTGTGTCAGCGCGGTGTGCAATTCGGTGTGCAATTCAGATGGCGAGCTGTGTTCAAAGACATCAGTATGTGATATCATGATACCATAGGAGGAAAGACTCACTGAAGGGGGATGCTCATGATCCGCATGCAGGTGCAGCTCACAGAGGAGCAGATCGAGGGCTTGCGGGCAATGGCCAGCGCGGAGGGGGTGTCGGTTGCGGAGCTGATCAGGCGCGGCGCCGACATGGTTCTGGCCGGTCGGGGCAGTATCAGTCGCGAGGAGCGCGTTCGGCGGGCTCTTTCGATTGCGGGGAAGTTCAGGTCCGCTGAGACTGACATATCGGTGAATCACGACAAGTACCTGGCGGAGGATTTCCTATGATGAGCGTTTTCGTCGATACTTCGGCGCTCTTCGCCCTACTCAGTTCGAATGACGTCAATCATGATGCGGCATGGCGCGTGTGGGAAGGGCTACTCCGCGACCAAACGCCCCTTGTATGCAGCAACTACATTGCGGTTGAGGCCGCGGCCCTTGTTCAGAGGCGACTCGGAATGGAGGCCCTGCGGGCGTTCCGGGAGTGCATCTGTCCGATGATGGACGTCGAATGGGTTGACCGCACCGCGCACGATTCGGCAGAGACCGCTCTCCTAACCGCGAATCGCCGGAGCCTGAGCCTCGTCGATTGCACCAGTTTCATCATAATGAGGCGACTGGGTATCACGAGGGCCTTCACGTTTAATGTTCACTTCGCTGAGCAGGATTTTGTCTGCCTGCCCGAGATGCGCCTCCACGACCGATAGCTCACCAGTGCCTGATGAACCTGCCGAGTGCGTGCTTGAACAGGGCATTCGCTCCCGCGAGGGCGAGCGCCGCTGCGGCGAGTACGGCGGCAGGCAGGCCCGGGCCGGCATCGACCAGGCGGGCCGGCGCGTTGGCGATCAGCACGATAGGGAGGATCCATGTGAAAAGCGTCCTCATGGCGCCGGGATACAAGTTCATCGGATACTGGCCGAACAACACGAGATCCATGGCGAAGCCTATCGCAGCCGACGACTGTTTGGTATAGAGCGACATGGTCGCGGCCGCCATGAACAGGCTGTATGTTGCGGCGCCTCCGCAGGCGATGCCCGCCACGGTGACGGCGGCATTGAGCACGGTGAGCCTCGCTCCGGCGCGCAACCCAATGAGGGCGATGGCGTAGCCCGAGAGGGCTCCCACAAGCTCCACGGGCTCGAAGTTGGCGAAGGGCAGCGACATGCGGGGGTCGGGGGCCAGCAACAGCAACGCGTCAAGCTCGCCCCTGCGGACGTAGCGGGAGGCGAAGAAGACCGTCCAGGCGCCGAAGGCGTAGGCAAGGCCTGTTGCCGCCTGGAAAACGCCATAGACGTATGTGGCCAACCACTCGGAGCCGGCGCTGAGCCTGGACGAGGCGACCCAAACAAAGGCCAACCCGAGGAGCTGGTATAGTCCTACCGACACAAGCCATATCCAGAACCCCGCCGCCGACAGTCTGTTTCGGCGGAATGCCGCACGCATCAGGGCCAGCGCTGCTCTCGCATCACCCGCCATATACTTCCAGGCGCGCGAGGCGCCTCCTCCACAGCGCGATCCCGATTCCGAGCAGGGCCGCGCTCCAGATGATCTGAGGATACATGCTGCTCACACTCGCTCCCAGGGCAATGGCCACCGAAGTATCGGCAAGATGAACAACGGGAAGGACGCGTATCACCCGCTGAACCCAGTCGGGATACAGATAGACTGGGATCAGGGCCCCGGACGCCAGCTGTGTGATGAACACCCTCAGCTGAACGGCGGCTTCGCCTTGCTTAAGAGCTGCCCCGATCGCGGATGAGATCAGCGCGATCCCTGTCGACGCCATCCAGACGAAGATGAGCGATACGGCGTAGAGCGCTGCGCCCTGCAACGACACCCTGGGCATGCCTCCGAGCAGAAGGGCGGCCACAAGCACACCGGGGAGGGTTGCGGCAGCCGACACCAACATGCCTGCGAATGACCGGGCCATGATGAACGCCAATGGATTGATGGGCGTGGTTACGTCCATCATGAGCGAGCCGCTCATGTAGCCGTCTATCAGGAATCGCTCGAGAAGCTGCCCTCCGGAGAAGGCGAACGCCGTGCGCGCGAGCGCCAAGTAGCGAAGGGCATCGCCTGAGGGATCCAGGCCGCGCAGAAAGGCGAACTGTGCGATCAGCAGGACGGCTGATCCCAGGGTCCTCATCACGAAGTCCAACACCGGAGTCGCGCGTTCTTTCGCCAGAATCGCCGCTATGTGCAGCAGCCTGATTCCAGCCGCTTTGTCAAGTCCCTGTGGCCTCGCCCCGAACCCGTTCATCTCCCACGACCCTCCCTCCGTCGATGGTCACGATGCGATGGGCGCATTCGAGGTCATCGGGGCGATGGCTGATCATGCACACAGTTGCCCCGTCCGTGCTCAGCTCGTCCAGCAGCGCCAGGAACCTAGGCATGTACTCCAAATCTAAGGTCTCCGTGGTTTCGTCCAGCAGAATGAGGCTTGGCCCGTGAAGCAGAGCGATGGCGAGCTCTGCCCGGGCACGCTGGCCCTGGGAGAACTCCCGTGGGGGCCGATCCATGAGGGCGTCCAGGCTGAGGCGGTCGACGAGGCTATGCATGCGGCCTTCCCAGTCCGCTCCGGGCATGGCGAACAGCTCGCGGCGGAGGATGAACGAGTCGATAAGAGGCAGGTCGGGGAGGAGGGACGTCCGGCGTGAGCTGGAATACGCGATTCTCCGCTTGAACTCGGGGTCGAAAAGGTCGGGCGGCTTGCCGAAAACCAGCACAGCCCCGCTCACCGGCGTATGAACCCCGCACATCGCTCGAAGCAGGCTGGACTTGCCCGATCCGTTAGGACCTCTGACTCCGACTACCTCGCCCGGGCTGATGCTGAGGGTGATATCATCGAGCGCGCGAATCCGCTGCGTGACCTTGCGCATTCGCTCGTAGCGCCAGGACTCGTATTCGATACACACACGGTCAATCTCAACCCTGGCGTGCACCTTTCTCATACAGAACCACCCCTCAAGGCCTATCCGTTCCGCCAGAGACGAACTGGCGCCGTCCAGCATGACCAGGTCGACAGGGATGTCAGTGACGGCGTTCGCCTCTCTTCGCACGCCTGAAGCCGACGCCTCTCCCTGCAGATGTACTCGTCGACATACGAACGCGCGTTCTTCTGATCCTGCCTTCCAGCCAACCTCAGCCATATAATAGCATATCCTCTGCGCCAATGCCATGAACCATCCAGGCAGGGTGCTGCGCCGGCAGCCGATCGCACTTGATGACGGCTGTGACAATATGATACACTATGTATCAACGCGAGGGCGCGAGCTGGCGATCCCATTTGCGTCCATACCCAGCGGCACAAACACGCGTCGGCGATCATTCCGCATAGGAGGCACCGCCATGAAACCCGAGAAGGAATGGCTGTCGGTGCAAGAGGCAGCCGACTATCTTGGAGTAGCCCGCCCAACCATATACCGGTGGGCAAAGGAGTCTAGAATCCCCATACTCAAGTTGTCGAAGGGAGTCGCCAGGGTTAGGCGCAGAGACCTGGAGGCATTCCTGCAGAATGCTGCAGTGTTGTACCCTTGTCCGGCTGATGATGCAACCCAGCCGTGCTCTGTGCGCGAGACTGCCCAGCAGCGGTCATCGGATGCAGATCCGATACTTGATGTCCTTGGCCTGCTTTCCGGAGAGCCGATTTCGGCTGAGGAGATCGAAAAGGCGTTGTACAGCGAAGAAGAGAGGAGATGAAACATGCTGCCTGGGCCGGTCTTTGTAGACACGTGGGGCTGGATTGCCCTTGGGCATAGGAAGGACGCGCGACACAGAGAAGCAGCCGAATACTACAGAAACCTCAGCTGCACAGGTGAGCGTATCTATACGAGCGACTATGTCCTTGACGAGACGATCACTCTCATCTTTCGCAGGGAAAACTTCGACGAGGCCTCCCGCTTTACCAGTGCAATCATCGCGGCAGCCGGCAGCGGGTACATCAGCATTGAGCGCATTACTCCGGAACGCTTCGCGGCAGCCTGGGATCTGCGCGTCAGCCTCAAAGACAAGGCTCGGATCTCTTTCACCGACCTAACCTCCATGATAGTCATGAAAGAGCGCAAGGTGATGAATGTCCTTACCGAAGACAAGCATTTCACTGAGGTGGGGCTTGGATTCCAGCTGGCGCCCTGACGTGGTGTCATTCCTGGGGCGCCGCATACACGTTCACCTGTGTCTGGATCCGGGCATGATCGCAGTCGAGCACTCGCCGGACATTCATCACCGCCACGCGCGTTTGCATCAGAAGAACACCTGAACCGGGATCCCCATATCAGCTGCCGCCGCAGCCTCAGAGACTGAGCTCCGCAGACGAGCCAGGTACTCCTGGGGTGAGGACTTGTATGCGCGGAGCGCCTGGACGGCTTCCGGGCGCGATATCCTGGCCAGTCCCGCCATCGCCGCTGGGTACAGGTTCAGCCGGTCGACGCCGATTCTGGACACGCCGGCTTCTCGAGCGCGCTTCATCACGGCGGCGAGCGCGGCGGGCGAGTCGCCGTAATGGGGCAGAACTGGGGATATGAAGACCCAGGTCTTGATTGACTGGCTTGCCAGCTGCTCCAAAGCCTTCAGCCTGGTGCTGGGCGCGGACGCGCCTGGTTCGATCTGCCGCGCCAGGGCGTCGTCCAGCGCTGTGATGGTCATGCCCACTTCGCAGCCTGGCAGATCCCGAAGGATGGGGATATCCCTGGCTACCAGCGCCGATTTGGTCAGAATAGACACCTCGGGCGCGAGGGGGTTCGCGGCGTTGGCGAGCGCCTTAAGGCATGCGCGCGTCAGGCAGAGAGAAGCTTCGACCGGCTGGTACGGGTCCGTGACGCTGGAAAGCAGCACAGTGGGGCGACCGGCGGAATCGAGCGAATCGGGCGTGGCGGGTTCCTCGGGTGACTCGGCCAGCCCGGGCGATCGGCGAGACTCGTGCGAAGCGGGCTTTGCCGATTCGCCGAGGCCGGCGAGGGACGGTTGGGTGAGCTTCTCTGACTTGCGCCTGCGCGCCGACTTACGTCGGATCTCCTTCTCCAGAACATCGGCGATGTTCACCTTTGCGTCGACCCACGTGCCCCAACGGTCGGTGTGTCCGGAGAATCTAGTCATGAAAGACGCATAGCAGTACACACAGGCGTGTGTGCACCCGGTGTACGGGTTGAGGGCGTAACGGGCTCCGGGAATCCCTGTCCGGGTTAGGGCGGACTTGCACACAACCTCGCGGACCGTCACCCCATTGGGATCTCACGTCCTTTCGCGAATACCAGAGTTCTCTGCGCCTGGCCACATTCCTTTCGCATGAGGCTAATCATCGCACCAAGATGAAGAACATCCGAAGATCACGAGGATGGCGTGTTGTGGATACACCCCATATGTGGGAGAATCGAGCCAGCCGGAGAGCCTCCCAGTTCGCAGACGGGAGATGGTTTGATCGTGTCGAGCCTTCGGCAATCCAGAGATGTGTCGTTCATCCGTGTCACGCTTGCCCGGGGGCAGGGGCGCGCTTCTGTAGACACGGTTCTAGCCTCGATCAAGGGTGTCGCGGAACACTCATGGGTTGCTGAGGACACAGCCCAGGTGGCGATGGCTCAGGGCGTCGGGTCCAGTGAGGTCCTGCGCAGGCTGGCCCGGGGATCCATTGAGCTTCGCGAGGTCCGGGAGATGGGGAACACGCTCGAGGACGTGTTCCTTTCAGCCGTCGAGGAGGAGAAGGAGGCGAATCAGGGATGAACGCTGGCCCGTCTTGGGCGCTGGTGCGCAAGGACATCATGGAAGCCCTTCGCAGAGGCGGGCTGCACATCGCCATGAGCGTCCTGGGCGCTTCAGGATTTGCACTGATTCCCGTGATGACTCGGCCTCGTCCGCTCCATATGCAGGACGCAGAGGCCGCCTCGTACAGAGCTGCACTCAACGCAGCAACCAATGCGCAGATGCCGTTGCTCGCGTTCTGGATCATGACGTTCGCCGGCGTCTCCATCGTATCGAACCTCATGACTCGCGAAAAGACCCGAAAGACAATGATCCCCACACTGAAGTGGACCATTGCCAGCCTGGTGGTGGCGCCTCTGGTTTCATGGGCGTCCTTCGGCGTAGTGGGCACCATTGTTATGCTATTCACGCATGCGTGGTTTGTAGCGGTCCTTCTCTCAATGTCTCCCCTCGTCTTGTCTTCAGTATGGTATGGGCTGCTGGGCGCCCAACACCATGCGCGTTTATTCATTATGTCGAGTATGGTATGCCTCGCCGTCATCGCCACATGTTGGGCCCTGGCCGGACTGGCGCCTCGGGAGCGCGCGAGCGGCGTTATGGAATGGGAATAGCGTGTACTGCTCGGCAGGTGGAGGAGGCGAATCACGTGATAATCCGAAGAGTGTGTGCCGTTTTCGCCGCAGCTGTGATCTGTGGATGTATGCTGATACAGTTCATGCCGGGCGGGGCGTTTGCGGTGGAGCCTGGCTTCCCCGGCATCCTGAGATCTGAAGCGCGCGAGGAGTTTGAACGGCTGTTGTACAGGTACGACAGCTTCTGGGATGAACCAGATGCGTCGACAGTGGTCTACAGCCCTCCAGGCCGTGAGAGTGTGCCGCGGTTCATTTCGAAGGACGACGCGCAAAGCGACGTTGATTTTCTATTTGTGGTGCTGAGGTACGGATACGCCGGGTACCAGTTCTTCGGTGGGGATAAGGCCTTCCTTCAGGCTAGGCAGGACATCCTCACGGAGATCGACAATTTTCGCGGAAAGAACCTAACATCCAGCCAGTTCGCTGCGATTCTTCAGCGGAGGCTTGGATTTGTCCAGGACGGTCATTTCTCCATCGCGCGCAAGTCGACATGCCGAAGATACAGGTTCTTCGCAAGGTTTGACATGGAGTTCGACGAGCTCGAAGACAGGTTTTACGTACGCCAGATGCCCGACCGGTGGGTAGCTGCCGTGGAGGGGGAGGATCCGTCACGCTGGATGAAGATGTCCTTAGGCAGTGATGGAGAGGTTCTCTACTGCCTCGGCACGCTAAGCGACGCCGACAGAGACATATGCGTCAAGCTAGAGTGGAGTGACGGCTCATCCGAGTTCGTGTGGCTTAACGGGGCTGATTCCGCTATCGTCTGGGGGCTGGTCTACCAGCTCAATCATGTGGAAGGCATCCCAGTGGTGGTTACCCGATTCCTGATGCCGCTGCCCGATACCATGGCGGAGCTTGATGCATTAGTCCGCGATGCAGCCGAGCTCAGGGAAGCGCCAGCTGTCATCCTGGACCTGAGGTCAAACTGGGGTGGGAGCGACTGGTACCCCCTGGAGTGGGCGAGGCGGTTCGCCGGCGTGGATCTGTATCCGGCCGGCTTTGACGCTCAGCTAGTGACGAGCACAGCTGCGAAGATGCTCGAGAACACAGCGTCTTCGCTAGGGGCAGAGCTGCCCGCAGTCGAGGATTCCGCCGGGTCGGCAGATGTACAGTCGTGGCTCGCCGGCATGGCTGATCCGGATAGGCCCGGCTGGGGCCGAGTATCTGCTGCCGAGAGCGTCAGGGCAGAGAACGATACACTCCTCGTCGTGCTGATCGACTCAAACGTCTACTCTGCCGGCGAGAGCTTCGTCGGAATCCTGCGCCAACTCGACAACGTGGCGTTTGTGGGCACCAATACCTACGGAGCGACGCTCGCGGGGAATGTCGGTGTGTGCCTGCTCCCCAATTCCAGACTGGAACTGTCATGCGGCAGCCTGATATCGCTTGGTGAAGACCTGTGCAACTACGACGGCCGGGGCTACACGCCCGACTTCTGGGTTCGGCCCGACGAGGCCCTGGAGAGAGCAATCGAGTACATTCAGACTGCGCCGGCGGACGGGCGAGGGCGTTGGTGAGAGACGGGTTGCAGGCAAGAGACCTGGCAGAGAGCCGTCTTTCGAACTACTTATGGCCGGTGACCGAGACCACCCAGTTCCACACCTCTTCAGCATGTGTCAGGGCTTGCTTATACTCGTCTTCGCCCACGGGTTCCCAGTCGCCAGGATACCGGGTGGTCACGGCGTAGTCCGACAGCAGCGCGGCCTGTTCCACTTGAGGCGGAACGGGCATGCCGCTGCTTTCCTTAATGATCGACAAGAGGTAGCCAACGGAATGGGTTCTAGGCACATCCAGGCCTGAGTACACCAAGAGGCCCTTCAGGGCCTTCTCGGCAGCCTGTTGCGCGTCGAAGCAGATGTCTTCGTACAGGATGTCCTCCGACTGGCGGCCAAGCCTGGCGCGCGCGAGGTTGCTTTCTGCTCTTTGGATCCATGCTAGCCATGGCTCACCGCTCATAGACCACGCGTCCTTTGAGGGCTTCACTGTAGATGAAGCCGGGAGTATTTCGGTATTTCTCGATTCTGTCGGGATCTTCCACAATCACGTCAACCGGGGCCGGAATATCGGCGAGTGCAAGGTAGATCGCCTGCGCCAGGCGCCTGCGGTGGGTTACACCCCGCTTTAGGACCAGGATATCGTAGTCGCTTTCTGCAGTGCTTCTGCCCTGGCCTCTTGACCCGAAAAGGACTATGCGATCTGGCTCGGCAGTCTCGACTATCCTGTCTATGATTGCCTGAAGCACATCAGCCATACGGCTCACCTCCGGGTTGGACGCCGCTCCACTCTCTCACCTGATGCTACCATCCCGAGATATCGGCGACAATACTCCGACGGCTCAAGCCGTGAACCTCCCTTGCTCCAAATACCTTCATGCACAGGGTGGAACAATGCGTGATCGGGTCAGCCCCATCGGGCATCGCGTTTGAACGCCGTAGGCCGTCAGGTCTGAGCACTGGTCGGCCATCCTCTTCCATTCCTTCGCCCACTCCAAGCTACCCATAGAGGACTACCCCTTCCTGCACGATCTGCCGCTCAATGGTGGGGGCCGATATGCGCCGGTTGAACTCGCTTTCTTTGCCGACTACCACGTAGATGGGCATCGTCTTCCTGTCGCGTATTGACCTGCGAATCAGCTTCATCGCATCGATTTCCCTCATGTCCGCATCATCAGCCAACACTACATAGATGTCCAGGTCTGACTCTGCATCCTGCGTACCGTATGCATGGGAGCCCAACAGGAACATTCGCTTGACAGGAACGGTGTTGACGATTATCTCCCGGATGACGCTCAGCTCATCCCGTATTCGCTCTTCCATATCAGCATTCCCACCGCTTTCAGCATAACCCGCCAAACGGAACATGATCATGCAGTCGCTATCATGTGCCATGATTACGGGAAACCTTAATTGAATCTTCTCCGACCCGGGCGCATTATCCTTTCGGTCGAGCATGCGGGGGGTGACCCGGTTGCGGAGGAGTGGGCACGGTCGCCATAGTCGATACGTGGGTCTTGCTTGCCGCCCTGGCTCGGTGCGCGAAGCCGTGATAGTGGACGATGATTCTGAGGGCGTACGGCGTTTGGCCAGGGATCAGGGCACAAACTTCTGGATGGAATCCGAAAACGCACGGAAATCACTAAGGTTCTCCGTGATTATGTGATACAGCTCTTCTACTGTCACCTGATGATACAGATGAACCAAACGGTTGCGATAACCTGCCATCCTAGTAAGCTTCTCGCCGAGCTCCTCCGACACAATACCCTGCTGTGCCAGGCCGCGAGCTATGGATTTGTACTCCATTGACAGCTCGGTGTAGCCCATCTTGGCAAGGACATGCCTGCCAATATCAAAAACGACTTCAAGAGCCCGCCTCAGATAACTCTCCGCAGCGGCGGAAACGGTAGTGTTCTGGCAGAACACATCCTCATCGCTGCGCGCTAGCTCACTCATGCGCAGAATATACTCCCTAAGCAGGAGCAATCGCTGTTGAACCAGGATCTTGTTGACGTTCATGCGCTACCCCTCCAGCGCTTCTTGCAGGAATTTCTCCAGGAACGGCTTGAAGTCTGCGGCTCGCCTAAGGATGTTCATCTCATAGTTATCCCTGATCTGCTCCGACGAAGCGTAAACACATTCGCCCCTGAATATCTCCGATTGGAACACCGAGTGGTTCTCCTCCAGGAAAACCAAGTCCAAAGGAAACGGCTCAAATATGTCGCTCAAGGCAATGGAAAGGTCTGCGTAGAGCCTGCTGCGTCTAGCGGGCGGGGGCAAAGGACTGCTGGTGACAACGCCCACGTCAAGGTCAGTCAACGGATCCAGAACCTCTACTTCCATTCCGCGAAGGATCTTCAGCCCATTGGCAACTTGGGACCCGAAGAGATATATCAGATCCACGCCGTACTCTTTGGCTATTCTGGCCAGCGCAGCTTCCTTCTCCGCTTCCACTGCCGTCCGCCCCCAATCGCATTCGGAGTCCGTTGACGCTGTTTTGCAGATACGGCCTTGGTTGTCGGCACTGTGCCCACGAGGCAGTCGTCCACCGTCCATTGTACCACATGACGCTGAGCAAGTGATCGCTGTGATTGCACCTACATTGGGTGTGCGTAGGGGTCGTAGGTAACCAGGCGAGCCCATTATGGCCCTTGGATCATAGGTTCCCAAGGCCCGAGTTCTCTCATCTGCCGGCGGAATCCTGTCGCATTAGCGCTTTCATCTACGCACGTCTCCGCCCACCTCCAATTCGGCACACTCTACCTGCAGAAGGTCTGGGCGGTGAGCGTAGTTCTCACAGCTCTTCGAGCTTGCCTTGCATGTCTGCCTCTTTTCCTGTCACTTCCCTGTCACTTTGCCTTCTTATACTTAAGGCAGGTCGAAGGGATTCTCTCAAATCTTGAAAGGAGATTCATCATGACCGTTCTAGCCGCTCAGAGCTTAAGCAAAACATATCCCGGTGCGAAGCCCGTCGTTGCGCTCAACAACGTCAACCTGGCATTGGAAAGAGGCGACTTCGTAGCCGTGGTCGGTGACAGCGGTTCTGGCAAATCCACACTACTTCATATACTTGGCGGCGTTGATCAACCCAGTGAAGGAAAGGTGTATGTACAGGATGTCGACATCACCACATTGAAGGAAAGGGATATGGCCGTTTTCCGCAGAAGGAATATCGGAATCATTTACCAGTTCTTTAACCTGATCCCCAACCTTACAGTGGAGAAGAACATCCTTCTTCCTCTGCTACTAGATGGTCGCGATGCTGACCCTGCGTTCCTTAAGGAAATCCTTCACACCCTCGGCATCGAAAACAGACTCAAGCGTTTCCCCAACCAACTTTCCGGCGGAGAACAGCAACGTGTTGCCATTGCGCGAAGCATCATAACTCGTCCAGCAGTGATTTTGGCCGACGAGCCCACAGGAAACCTGGACCGAAAAAACACAGAAGAGATTGTCTCTCTCTTTCATCTCATTAATCGCCGTTTTCAGGCGACCATTCTCATCATTACGCACGATGAGAAAGTGGCACTATCCTGCGGGCGTATCTTTACCATGGTAGACGGCGAACTCTCCGAAAGGAGGGTGTAGGGTATCATGAAAATCATTCACGAATTGGCCAGAGACAGCACAGGGAAAAACAGGCGCGATGCCTTTGCCATCCGCATCTCCATCCTGATGGCGGTCATCATGATGGGGACGCTGCTCTTTATCTTCAATGAACTGGAGTTGGGTGAGCGGCAGTATCACAAGAAAACCGTGGGCGATTATCAAGCGATACTCATTCAGGTGAATGAAGAAGAGCTTCACAAACTCCAGAGCAATTCGGCAATTGATAAGATCGGTCTATCCAAGACCGAAACCATCGAAGAGGCCGGTTTGCATCGCCCTGGTGTGCAGCTCTGTTTTCAGAGCATTGAGGTGTGGAGCCGAATCGATGCGGGCCTGACCAAAGGCCAGGCACCCAAAAGAGAAAGCGACATCGTAGTCTCAGATACTTTCGTGATGGAGAATCCTGATTATGATGTGGGAAAAGAGCTCTGGTTGGGGCATAGAAGCTACCACATCTGCGGTGTCTATCGAGAACACCTCATGAGCTTCAGCAAGAACTACCTTGTGCTCGGATTACTGCAGAACCCATCGACCGTGGATCTGTTCCGGAACGCCGCCGGCGTGGATGTGGCCCTTTGGTTCAAGCATGAGCGCGATACGTATCCCCAGATGCGAAAGATCCTTCAAGACTTTGGCAAAGATGAAGGAGAGCTCATTAAGGCAGGCGGACTCATTTACAACACCGGCTATCTGGAGGGAGAGCTCATCTTCGCAAGAGGCCTCATTCCCTCCCGCGACTTCATGGATCGCTGGAGTTTGCGCGTGGGAATACTCCTTTGCATGTCAGCTCTCTTTGTAGTCATGATCTACAACGCCTTTAGCGTGTGGAACAACCAGGATCTGCGGCAGATCGGCCTCTTGAAATCGAGTGGAATGAGCCATAAGCAAGTTCGAGAGTTCGTCGTAGAAAAGGCCCTTCGCTTGTCGCTGCGGCCGATACTCTGGGGACTCGTCCTCGCCTACCTTTGCACCAATCTCCTGTTTTTCCTGATGTGGCTTAACCACAAGAGCGCGCATTCCCTGGTCAACACTGTGAGCGCCGCCACAGACTATGAGTTTCGGCTGGTAACGCCAAGTCCTTCCGTGTTCATGGCCCTGTCTTTGCTGGCACTTCTCTGTGTGTTTCTCGCAGCCTTACGGCCCGCAAGGCGCAGTAGCAAACTTTCCATCATCGACGCCATGAAAAACGTGGATACGAGGCCTCAGAACCTTCGTTTGCGTTCAACTCGCTACACCAAGAACATCTCCCTAGGTCTCGCCAGGGATTATAGCGTGAGCTACCGCAGAACCTTTCGGGGCCTTGCTCTTGCTATGGCTTTGGCAGGAATGGCCTTCAGCGTCGTACTCATTGAACAGTCCTGGCGAGGTTTGGCCAATGAATACAATGAGCCGACCTCTCCCTATACCCTGACAGCGAACCTGTTCACCATTCACGAGATCCCGGCAACCCTATCCGAGGAAGTGAGGAAGGTTCCCAACGTGAGGTCTAGTCATCTTTATGCCACGACCAGTTACCGTTTTCAAATGGAGGGTAATGAGGGATTTCTCTCATCGCAACTCAAGCACTCTCTGAGTCACCCCGAAACGGAGCGTCGTTATCGTCCTGAAGTGACGATCTTCGGTTTGGAAGATGATGACTATGAGGGCCTGTTGCAGGAATCAGGGATTCCAAACACAGAGAACCAGGGCTGCTTGCTTCTTGATAGAACAGCAGACGATCCCGGCAGGGCCTACGAGTTCCGTACTTACCTCCCCCTATCGAACCGGAATGCAGACCACCTTACGGTGATAGACAGAGATGATGAAGGGAAGACCTTTGAACTCCCCATCATCGGAAGAATCGATGCTTTCCCTTATGACATTCGTCCTTTGTGGCCAGACCAAATAGCTCTGTTCACGTCGCTATCAAGGTTGGAAGAGATGCTCATGAGGGAAGGAAGAGTCAATGAAGACAGTCCTTTGAGCTATCAATTGAAGGTGGAGGCTGGAATGGATGAGTTGCCTGAGGTAACGGACGAAGTGGAAGGAATCCTCTGCCGCTACGTACCGAAATCCGATACCTTCATCAGCAATCGTATTACACATATGGCCAGAGAGAAGGAGCAAAGCCGAAACGAGCTTCTCCTAAGCGCCGGGCTACAGATCCTCTTTGTCGTTATCGGCCTTTCCAACGCCTACAACAGCTTCAACGCCAATATCAAGGCTAGAACACGAGATTTCGCCCTCTTACGAAGCGCAGGCATGACGGAAGAGCAACTCAAGAGAATGATTCACTACGAAGGCTTCTTCCTGATCAGGCGTGTTTTCGTCTACTACATTCTGCTCTTAGTTGCCGGCATCCTTGCCCTGACAGCAAGACGAAAGTTCATGTTTACACCCCTTCAGGTGTTCCTGAACATGAACTTCCTCCACGTTACCTTGTTCTTTGGCGTCAGTATCCTGGGCATTTGGCTCGCTATTGAGAGCGGAAAGCGAAGAGTGTTGCGTCAAAGACTACTGGATGCGCTTCAACAGGATTTCTAACGGATCGATCGCGCCAATCACAGAAAAGAGCTTGCACCTTCGTGAACGGAGGTGCAGGCTTCTCTTAGCTGATTTCCGGATACAGACGAATTTCAAAGGCGCAGCCCTTATCTGAGGATTTGAGCGAAACCTCGCCGCCATGTTGTTCCACGATGGACCTCACCATAGATAGGCCGATGCCAAAACCCATGGACCTAGGATCGCTCTTGTAGAAGCGCTCGAAAACGCGAGCAGCCTGTTCCGGTTTCAGGCCGGGGCCTTCATCTACTACGGTTATGCTCTGATAGATGGCGTTATGCTCCAACACGATTGTGATGACACTCTTTTCGGGAGACACCTCAATAGCATTCTTGACGAGATTGATCAGGGCTTCCATCAGCCACACTCGGTCACCGAGAATGGCGAAATCCTCCCCTTCAACAGCCAGGCTCAAGCCTCTGGCCTGAAGAAGGAAGTCGAGACTCAGCTCCACGTCAATGAGAAGTCCTGTGGTTGAAAAGCTCTCCCTTTGCATAACGACGGCTCCCGCATCCAGCGAAGATAGCTTCAGGAGCAAGTCGCTGAGGCCATGGAGCCGCTCCACTTCCTGACGGATCCGTGCCTGATACTCCTTGGCATTCTCCGGATCGGTTTCAAGCAAGTCCAGAAGGAGGAGAATGCCGGTGAGAGGCGTTTTGATCTGATGGGTCACATCCTCCATGTTGCGCTTGAGTTGAGCTTTTGCCTTCACGGCTTCTTCCCTTGCATGTCGCTGGCTGACAAGGCTCTTGTAGATTTCATCTCGAAGGACTCCAAAGAGGTCATCCTCCAGAATCATCTCTTCTTCCCTGTTTTCAATGGATTCGAGAAGGGTTGAGAGCTTGAGCACGGCCGCACTGATTTCGTCTTCTTTCCGCTTTAGGAGTAGACAGTGGAGAAGCCCAAGGCCAGACGCCAAGAGGAAAAGCCACAGAATACTGATCCAGTCCAGACGCGGATTCTTGTAGACAATAAGACAGCTTCCCAGGAAGAATAGAGTGGAGAGAAGAAGACTCATCTCAGCCTTATGCTTCATTCTTCACCCTCCGTCATGCGATACCCGATGCCTCGAATGGTTCGAATAAAGCCCTGATAGGGAGCGATTTTCTCACGCAGGCGCTTCACCGTAACCGACAGGGTGTTGTCAAACACATCGTCTCCTTCCCATCCCCAGAGCCTGTCCAGAATCCGGTCCCTTGGAAGGGTAAGGCCCTGGTTCTCCACGAAGAGATCCAAAAGCTCATACTCTCTCGCGCTGAGTTCCAGAGGCTTCTCTTCAATAAAGGCCATCTTGCTTTCCTTATCCAGTCGAAGGGGGCCACAGCGCAATCCGCCCTCGGCCGCTTCACTCACGGAGCGACGAAGAATCGTCTCGATTCGAGCTTTCAGAACACTTAGTGAGAAGGGCTTCGTCAGATAATCGTCGGCGCCGATCTCCAGCCCTCGCACAATATCCTTCTCCCAGCCTCGTACCGTAAGCACCAGGAGTGGCGTCTGCACGGCTTCGTGGCGGATAGCCGAGAGATAGTCAAAGCCGTTTCCATCCGGAAGATTCACATCGAGAATAATGAAGTCCTGACGCCTGGGATCAACAGCGTGGGCTTCCTCCAGCGTTCTGCAGCAGATCACTTCATGTCCTAAGCCGCCAAAGTAACGTTCGATGGCAAAGGCGATGTTACCATCATCTTCTATGACCAGTAGCCTCACGGCCTCACCTCCGAGCGCAAACGCTTCCTGTGATGCTTCTCTCTTCGACAGGCATCGCTTCGTTCTCCTCCAGGAAGACCGAGCCTGTTTTCGGCAATGTGTCCGCGAAGCATTCGTCCACAGCTTAGTGTACTACATTACGCCGAACAAGTGATCGCTGTGATTGCACCTAGGTTCCGACACCTAAGCGCCTGAGCGCCTGAGGGGATTGTGCTTTCGTTCACAAGCAGACTGTGTTACAATAGCATTGCGTGCGGCCACGGACCTTCGGTTCGGGTCTTCGGTCGCCGCATGATCAGATCATCTGAATACTGAGGATACCTGCGGGTAGGGTTTGAACCTGAACCTAGGGTTGACGCTTTCCTGAGCGTACTGTCGTCTCAGGGGTATCAACCCGTCCGCAAGGCGGGTTTTTTGATCGGGCAAAACCGCGTCATTGCGCATATCGCGACACAGGCGAGGTGGGAAGCTAATAGAAGGAGGGGATAGAGAAAATGGCATCATCAGGCGAGAAGGGGAAGGCGGGCGGTCCGCGAGGAGAAAACCGAGTCGGCGTGGCGGCGATTGTGGTGCAGGATAGGCTGAACGCCGCGTCTGCTGTGAACCGAATTCTGAGCGATTACGCCGACATCATCGTAGGAAGAATGGGGATTCCATACAGGGACCGGGGCGTGTCGGTGATGGCGCTCATCCTGGACGGCGACACGGACACAATCGGGGCCATGACAGGCAAGTTGGGGTCGATCACGGGAGTCAAGTCCCGAGTCACGTTGGTGAACTTGGATGGTAAAGACGGAGAGTAAGGTCGCGGCGGCCCTAGACACGTCCGGCCCGGATCGGGAGATGGCCTTGTGGGCAGACGCCCACTGCGCGCGCGTGGCTGCGGTCGGTTCGTGTTTGCACCTTCGGGCGATTATCGAGTTTTCGAACTACTGTGGGCAGGACTGCCTCTACTGCGGGCTGCGAAGGAGCAACGCGAAGGTCGCCCGCTACCGGATGGCCCCGGATGAGATCGTCCAGGCAGCCGTGGCTGCGTGGCGGGTCCACAAGTTCGGCACCTTCGTCCTGCAGTCGGGCGAGGATCCGGGCTACCCGCCGGAGGATCTGGCGAGAGCCATCGGGCGAATCAAGACGTCGACCAATGCGGCTGTGACATTGAGCGTGGGCGAGGCGCCTGACGCAGACTATCGGCTGTGGCGCGAGGCGGGGGCGGACAGGTTCCTGCTCAAGTTCGAGACGAGCGATCCTGACCTGTTTGCGATGCTCAAACCTACGACTACACTGGCGGCGCGCATGGGGCGACTCAAAGCCTTGAAGCACATGGGCTACCAGGTCGGTTCAGGCATAATCCTGGGCCTGCCCGGCCAGGATCGCATATCCGTTTCTCGTGACTTACTCCTGTGTGCGGAGGAGGAATACGAGATGGTGAGTATAGGGCCATTCGTTCCGCATCCCGATACCCCGCTCGGCAGGCGAGTGCGTGATCAGGGGCAGACGCAAGCCTCGGCGGCAGCGTTGGCGCCTGCCCGGACGCCCAATGTCCGCGCCACATTGAACACCATTGCAGTTGCGCGTCTACTGACTCCGATGGCGCACATTCCTGCAACTACAGCTCTCGGGGTGGTTGGTCGTCAGGATGGCGGGTGGCGGGGTCAGGCCGCCAGGTATCTGGCCCCAACTGCTGCGTTATGTGGCGATGGACGGGATGATCGGGATAGTTGCGGCAATTCAGAGTACTGCGGTGACGCGCGCTACCTCGCACTTCTCGCAGGGGCGAATGTGCTGATGTTGGACGTGACGCCGTGGGAATACAGGAGCTATTACGAGATATACCCGGGCAAGCCCGGGGCCGACGGGGATGAACTGGCCAGCTCGGTGAACTCGGCAGTCCGCGAGATCCGCCGGTTGGGCATGTCGGTCTGCATTGGGCGGGGAGACAGCCCCAAGGCTCCATGGGGACGTGCCGCACAAAAAGGAGAACACACGGAAGGGAGACAACCCAGATGCCGCGAGATGGAGTTGAGTGTACGTTCATAGACGACAAGACGATTGCTAGAGCCCTAAAGCAGGGTAAGTGCTACAGCCCAACCGCTGTCAGGGACGTTTTGGCCAAATCACTCGAACTGCACGGGCTTGACCTGGAGGAATTGGCGGCTTTGCTGTGGGTGGACGATTCCGAGCTGCTTGAGGAGGTCTACGCGGCTGCGCGCAAGATCAAGGAGACCATATATGGAAAGCGTCTCGTCTTCTTCGCTCCGCTGTATGTGAGCGACTACTGCGTGAACAACTGCACCTACTGCGCCTACAAGCGCGACAACAAGTATCCTCGGCGAAAGCTTAATATGGACGAGGTGCGCGACGAGGTGCGGGCGATCGAGAGGATGGGGCACAAGCGTATCGCCCTCGAGGCGGGCGAGGATCCGGCGAACTGCACTATCGACTACATCACCGATGTCATGCAGACGATATACGACACGCACTGCGATAACGGCAGCATACGCCGGATTAACGTGAACATCGCAGCTACGACTGTAGACGATTACCGGAGGCTCAAAGACGCCGGTATCGGCACGTATGTGCTGTTTCAGGAGACCTACCACCGAGGCACTTACCGCAGTGTGCATAACGGGCCCAAGGCCGACTACGACTGGCACACCACCGCCATGGACAGGGCGCTCACCGGCGGCATCGATGATGTCGGAATTGGAGTGCTCTTTGGACTGTATGACTGGAGATTCGAGACCATTGCGCTGCTTCAGCACGCTCATCACCTGGATGACGCCCACGGGGTCGGGCCGCACACTATCTCGTTCCCGCGCCTTCGGCCTGCCGCCGGAATGTCGCTCGACGAGTTTCCGCATCTGGTATCGGACGCCGACTTCAAGCGGATAGTTGCCTGTTTGCGTCTGGCGGTGCCATACACCGGCATGATCTTGTCGACACGTGAGGCACCCAGGTTCCGCGAGGAAGTGATAGCTTTGGGCGTATCGCAGATAAGCGCAGGTTCGTGCACTGGAGTGGGGGAGTACAGCAGGGGTGAGGCACATGATACTCCGCAGTTTGAGGTGAGCGACCATCGCGACCTGGATCAGATCATTCGCGATCTGCTCCCGTCCGGCTATGTTCCCAGCTTCTGCACAGCTTGTTACAGATCGGGCAGGACGGGCGAGGCGTTCATGTCCTTAGCCAAAAACAGCCACATCCACGAGTTCTGCCAGCCCAACGCATTGCTCACCTTCCAGGAGTATTTGTGCGACTATGCGTCACCCGATACTGTCAGGTTGGCAGAGCCAGCTATCAGGCGTGCGTTCGCAGAGGTCGATCCTCGGCTCAGACAGGAGTGCGAGCGAAGGCTAAAGCGGATCATAAGTGGGGAGCGCGATCTGTACTTCTAGGTTCGTAGTACGGCTTTGCCGGATGTAGCTGGGATTGACGTGGTTTTCGATCCCGTTGATATCGGAATTTGGTTCCGGTATGGCTCTGGAACGCGATTCCACATCGCAATGGCCGAGAAGGTGGAACGGGATTCCACATCGCAATGGCTGAGAAGGTGGAACGAGATTCCACATCGCGACGGCTGAGAAGGTGGAACGGGATTCCACATCGCGATGGCCGAGAAGGTGGAACGGGATTCCTTTGTCTGACCGCTGATTGCTGGAATGCGATTCCGGTATCCGTACCGGCGTTAAGGAGGAACGATATGCTCCCAACCAGCTTTGACAAGACTCCAATGTCGAACCGCATTCACATAGCCGTGCTGGGCAGGATGAATTCGGGCAAGTCCAGTCTGATAAACGCTATTTGCGGGCAAGACGTGTCAGTAGTCTCACCGATTGCCGGCACCACCACGGATATCGTGCATAAGGCCATGGAGATACACGGGCTGGGGCCGGTAGTCTTCATTGATACACCCGGCATCGACGATGAGAGTGTATTGGCCGAGGCGCGCATAGCCCGAACACAGAGAGCTATCAACAAGGCTGACATGGCTCTGGTCGTTATCGACGCGACCTGCGGCGCGGGCGAGCCTGAAAGCGCGCTATTGGCCGAGCTTGATACGAAACGAATACCGTACATCGTCGCGATCAACAAGGCCGATATAGCACTGGTGGCCGATCCGCGAGCGTGTGTTCTGCCGAAGGGTACATCACTCGCATCCGTCAGCGCGGCTACCGGAGAAGGCGTAATTCAGCTGATCGAATACATCCGGACATTGGCTTCGCAGGCAGCAGTGTGGGATGGCCCGCCTATAGTCGGCGACCTTCTGGCCTCGGGGGATACAGTTGTGCTCGTAATCCCCGAAGACGCTGAGGCACCCAAAGGACGGTTGATACTGCCCCAGGTCCAGACGATACGGGACATCCTCGACCACAATGCGGTTGCGACGGCAATGCGAGTGGCCCAGCTCGAAACGGTGTTTGCCGATCCGTCTTTCAGGCCGCGCCTGATCATCACAGATTCGCAGGCCTTCCGCGAAGTCGACGCCATCGTGCCCAGTTCCGTCGACCTCACATCGTTCTCGATTCTCTTCGCCCGTCACAAAGGCGACCTCGAACTGCTCGCTTATGGCGCGCGTGCTATCGAGTCATTGGAGCCCGGAGACAGCGTGCTTATAGTCGAAGCTTGCACGCATCACCCTGTCGATGACGACATTGGTACCGTGAAGATCCCCAAGTTGCTCAACCGGAAGGCCGGAGGTGAGCTTGCTTTCGAGTGGCGCCGCGGAGCTGACTTCCCCGTCGACCTGGCCGGGTTCAAGCTGGTGGTACACTGCGGTGGGTGCATGCTGAATAGGCGGGAAATGGTATCACGCCTATCTGCAGTGGAGGATACTGGAGTGCCTGTGACGAATTACGGGATGACCATCGCCGCCTGTCTGGGCATCCTGCCGCGGGCGCTGCGGCCATTGAGTTGTGCGACAGAACAGACTCCGGTCTGAGGTCGTACAGTGTGTCCTGTTCTGGAGCTCACTGCGCGCGCCATTGCTCAGGCGAATTTACCGGATTCATGCCGTATTCGGCAGGCAGTAACTGCCGGTTGAGACAGTTGAGGCAATTGAGACAGTTGTGTAGGAGTAGTGAGAAGTGAGTCGTGCTCCGTTTCAGGTACTTGTGTTTCCATACATGATCGATTCGAACGGCGAGGTCCTCTACTGCGTTTTCAGGCGTCAGGTCGAGGACGGCGGGTACTGGCAGGCGATTGCGGGAGGCGGGGAAGGGACTGAGGCTCCTTTGGATGCCGCAATACGAGAGGGATTTGAGGAAGCGGGGATACCGGAGGACTGCCAGTATGTGCAGATGGACTCGTGCGCTACGATTCCGGTGGTGGACATCTGCGGCTTTCGGTGGGGCAATGGCATCCTGGTAATCCCGGAATACGCATTTGCGGTGAGAGTAGGCGACGCTCAGATCGCGCTTTCCAGAGAACACATTGACTTCAGGTGGGTGGACTACGACACAGCAAAGCAGATGCTCAAGTGGGACAGTAACAGAACTGCTCTGTGGGAGCTGGACTTCAGGCTTCGGACGGGCTTAGGTTTTCCAGCCTCAGCCTGCGCCCAACGCTCATAGCGGTGCAGCGCAGCTGATTGGCGAAGGCCGCGTGGCGGCGATCAGAGAATCCTGGATGGTACGACATGATCCATCTTGGGAATGCGGAGTTCATCAAGATCGCTTTTGGCTGCAGCGCCCCTTTGACCGTGGGCGTGGCCACTTTGCGTTTGGTTGCAGCCTTGATGCCCTCGCTGGAGACGTTGGCATTGGCCGGATTGCTCGATGCCCTGCCCGGCGCCGTGGCGAACGGGCGTGTTGTGGACGCCCTGACGCCGCTTCTTGCTCTTTTCGCTATTCTGCTATGCGCCTACCTTGTTCAGGCGCTCAACCGCTTCCTGATGCTGAAACTGAGCATGCGATCGGAGGACCGCCTGAAGCCGGAATCCGTTGCGAAGGTCAGTCGTCTGGCCTATGAACATGTCGAAAACGACGAGACCTACGATCTGCTAGAACGTGTAGGGGCGGATATGCCGGGCGCCGTGGCGGGCGGGTTTGCCAATCTTCTGGGTCTGGCTGAGATAAGCCTGCGCGTTCTGGGCCCTGTCTTGATCATCGGTCGGTCTTCTGTGCCGGCTGCGCTTGCCTGCCTGCTCCTTATCATCCCGGTCGCGATTCTCGCTCAGAGAAGCGGCGCTGAAGCCTATCAGGCCGGCGCCCAGGTCGCGCCTCACGCCAGAAAGGCCAGATACCTTAAGTCTCTCCTGTCCTCAAGAGAAGCTGCCTATGAGCGTAAGCTGTTTGGATTCGGCGCGAGAATCAACGAATACTGGAACGACGAGATGCGCCGGAAGATAGCCTTGGACTACACCGCGGACAAGAAGATCTTCATCAGGGCCAAGAGCATCAGCGGCCTGTTCACACTGCTTTTGTCTGTCATCGCCCTAGTCCTTCTGATGATCGTCAGAGAGAACCTGATGACGGCAGGCGTCTATATAAGCCTGATCATTGCTTTCTCTCGTCTGATTCATACCCTGTCGTGGCAGCTCTCGGACTTGCTGAAGGAGCATACGAAGAAGCGTCTGTACCTGGAAGACCTTGGCCGATTTGAGCGGCTTGAAGAGCTGCCGGGAAGTGACAGCGTTCCGGACAAACGCATTATCGCCACGGCCTTTGAGAGTCTGGTTTTCGACCATGTCAGCTTCGCGTATCCCCAGTCCGACAGGGAAGTCCTGCATGACTTCTGTCTCGCCGTCTACCCAGGAAAGCAGTACGCGTTCGTCGGCCAGAACGGGTGCGGGAAGTCCACGGTCATCAAGCTCCTCACCGGGCTCTACAATGACTACAGCGGCCGGATTTTGCTGAACGGTCGAGATATCAGGTCGCTTTCCGCCGCCGAGATAAAGGCGTATTTCGCTGTTGTCTATCAAGACTACGGCAAGTATCAGCTGCCGGTGAGAGAACAACTGCAGCTGGGCAATGCGGATCTTGCCGATCCGGAAATCGCGGCCCTGCTTGAGCAGACAGGTCTCGCGCAGAAGGTGGGGTCGCTTCCCCTGGGCGCCGACACCCCTTTGGGTAAGCTTGAACCCGGCAGTGCGGATCTGTCTGAAGGACAGTGGCAGCGGCTGACTTTGGCCAGAAGCTTCGGAAAACAGGCCAAGCTCCTGGTGCTGGACGAACCTGCGGCAGCCCTTGACGCCTTGGCTGAGAGCCGGATCTATCGCATTATCCGCGACATCGGCGCCGGACGGTGTACTACTACCTTGTATGTTACCCATCGCCTGGCGGCGGCCAGATCCGCTGATGAGATCATTGTAATGAAGGACGGCCAGATCATCGAGCAGGGCACGCACGCTGCCCTGCTCGCCGGGGACTCCTACTATGCCCAGATGTTCAATACACAGCGGAAGTGGTACCTGAGAGGGCAGGTGGCCCAAACATGAGTCCCACAAAAGAAGAGGGCTTTCTGCAGATTGCCCGAAAAGCGCTGCCATTGGTTCTTCGGGTATCGCCCGGCCTCTTTGTCTTCGAATACGCAGTCACAGTGCTGGATGCGCTACTGCTCGTGTTGACGACTGTGGCTCTTCGGGGTCTCTTCGAGCATGTAGCCGGGCTCGCAGCCGGCTCGGTTTCGTTTGACTCGGCCTTGATGGCGTTGCTCCTGTTCGCCCTGCTGAAGGCGGCAGATGAAGCGATCGACGGAGTCGCCAATTTCACCGGTGAGTATTACGCCGGCAAGAGCAGCCAGGCGATGATGAACGAGCTGAACCTGAAGGCAGACAGGCTGGATGCGCTGAAGTTCGAGGATCCGGAGATCCTAAGCCAAATGGACCAGGCCTATCGTGGAGCCTACAACGTACGCAATCTCGTCCATGTCCTGATGGACATTGCCTGCCTGTATGTTCCGTATTTCGTGTTCATGGGAGTCTTCCTGCAGCGTGCTGAGCCAATGCTTCCCTTGATACTGCTACTGGTTTTCGTTCCGGTGCTTGCCTCCCATTTTCTGCGCTCCAGATACTACACGCGGCTCGATGATCGCACTGTGATGCTGCGCCGCAAGGAAGAGCATTACAAGGAATGTCTGACGGCCAGAGCGTTCTTCAAGGAAACCAGAGCGCTGGGCGCCGGAACGTTCTTCCTGTCCCGGTACATCCAGGCTTTCAAGAATGCCCAAGAGCTGCGTTACCGGACCGAGATCAAGAGCCAGGGCATTGCGATCGCCGCGAACGGGCTTACGCTGGCAGGATATACGGCTATTCTGGCGGTTCTCGTTTCGCTCCTGATACAAGGCAGGATTAGCATCGGCTCGTTCTCGGCCATCCTGGCGGCGACGCTTGAGATGTTTGCCATGATGACGGAGGTCCTGGATAACAGGCTGGGCGAGTTGTCTGCAGGCCTAGGACAGATCCGCAAGTACTTCAGGTTTCTAGATCTGCCGGAGCAGGAGTATGGAGAGGTGCACATCGACGATCAGAAGGATATCGTGTTCGAAGGAGTCAGCTTCACTTACCCCGGCGCTGAGCGCTCGGCCCTTGCCGGCATTTCTCTGCGCATAGCCGCCGGGGAAACACTGGCCATTGTCGGCGAAAATGGCTCGGGGAAGACGACGTTAGCCAAGCTGATCTTGGGCTTGTACCGGCTTAACCAGGGCCGGATAGTGGTGGGCGATGTTCCCTTAAGGGAGTTGGCCTCAGGCAGCGCCTACAAGAATGCCTCCTGCGTGTTTCAGGATTTCCAGCGTTACCAGCTATCGCTGAGGGATAATGTCGCCATCAGCGATTTGGCCAAGCTGAGCGCCTCAAGTGATGCCGAGATCCAGGATGCCCTGGCGGCTGCCGGGTTTCGCGCCGACGACCAACAGATGGCGCAGGGCTTGGACACGCTCATCAGCAAGGAATTCGGAGGAACCGACCTGTCGCGCGGCGAGTGGCAGCGCCTGTCCATTGCCCGGGCCTACTATAGGTCTCACCAGCTTATCGTGCTAGACGAGCCGACGGCCGCCATCGATCCTTTTGAGGAAGACCGAATCTACCGCGACTTCATGGAACTGAAGAGGAACCACACCGCCGTCATCATCACGCACCGCCTGGGCGCAGTACGCCTGGCCGACCGCGTTCTGGTGCTAAGGGAAGGCCGAATAGCAGGCATCGGAACTCATGAGCGACTCCTGGACGAGTCGCCATACTACCGTAGACTCTGGACGGCCCAGAGCAGGTACCTGCAGTAGAAAGGTGTGTATCGATGAAGGAGTCGCCTTGATGGTGGGGGAATAATCTCTTGTGTGATCGTGGATCTGATTGTGTGGGCGTGAGCACAGCGCATCGGCAGCCTGTAGGGCTTGGCCTTATCCAGTAGGGGGTGTGACCGTGACTGATGATGCGATCCGCGGGTGGGACGTACCTGAGATCCGAGAGGCGGTGTTTCGACGATCGAAGCAGCGTGCTGACCTTGTCAGGGCTGATGCGATGGAGAGAGCGCGTCGCATAGCCAGTCTTCTGAAGGTCCGCTATTCGGCCTCAGCGGTCACGCTATTTGGCTCCCTGGCTGAAACCTGCTTCCACGACAAGTCAGACATAGATATTCTCGTTGAAGGGTTCAGGGGTCAATACTGGGAAATGTATGTCATGGCAGATGAAATCGCCGGCCCTTTCGACCTTAGCATCGTGTGTATCGAAGACGCGCAGAACACGCTGATTGAGCACGCGCGGGAAGGGGGGATTTGCCTTTGAGGCCCGAGAACTACCTAGTGGTCCAAGCCCGAATAGCCAAGGAGCGAGAGAACCTCGATCGCCTTCTCAACCAGATGTCGAGGCATGGCATCTACCCTGAGGTGCATGCAGAGAGTATGGGCGGTTTTCGGTTGTGCGACAACGAGGGACTGCGCATAGTCGGATCAATGCTTCATGATTTCTATACGTTTGTAGAGAACATCGCCAAGACCGTAGCTGCGAGAGTTGATGGAGGTATTCCTGACGGCGACGACTGGCACAGAGAGCTACTCGAGCAGATGTCTCTGCCTATCCCTGGATTGCGTCCGCCGCTGCTGTCCGGCGACACGGTAGAGCTCCTGAACAAGTTCCGCGCATTCAGGCACGTTTTCAGGAACATCTACGGATTTCAGTTGGATGCAGGGCGGACTCTGGAATTGCTGAGAGACCTAAACAGGACGGTGGTGGCGCTCAA